>NTLX01000049.1_pt1 | contig 23370 bp, 27 predicted proteins | sample 1251771 | NCBI WGS metagenome assembly NTLX01 (sample SAMN07250028, study PRJNA358725) | marine metagenome | isolation source: viruses from ocean water | place: Pacific Ocean: North Pacific Subtropical Gyre | collected 2015
GACACTAACGTCATACCCTTTACAAGAAAAAATATCAATGTAGAAATCACCTGTCGCATCCACAAAGTGTCCAGTAATGTTACTTGTCTCAATCATCTGACAAAAACTAAAACCGCCAACCCTTGGATCGTGTTCAGCAAATTGTGCTATCTGTAAAGGTCCGTAAGCTTTCATGTCAATTTCAAAAATAAGGTCACACACGAAAAGACTAATATTTCCTTCACTAGAAATCTTGTATATGTCGCCGGACTTACAATCGAATAATGTATGATAACCCCAAATCATTATATCATCCCTGCTTCAAACTTTTTCCAATCTGTTGCATTACGAATATCCCACCCACGATTATCAATAGACTTGATAACACCTTTGCAATAGTCCACGCAAGTTTCGTAATAACCAATCTTATTTTGCAAACGTAGAATATCCTCATCGGACTGTACATACATCTGCAAATCTGTCTTCATTACTTTTATATCAAAAGGTTTTGCAGCATAGACCTTTGCATCCGCCTTACCACCATAGTACTCCCACTTCTCTCGATAGAGTTGTTGATGGTCTGTTCGTGCTTTGATGAGCATCAATTCAAAGTCAGACTTGAAGTCTAACCACTTTTGTTTGATAACTTGATTCTTGTATGACTCTTGGTCAATGTGTTCATCGTTTGTAACTGGAAGGTCTTTTTCTGCAATAATTTTTAGTTCATCTAAGTTCATTAAATATAATCCACGTTTAATACTAATCTATATGGTTCGTCACAGGTATTTGTGGCTCCACTATGTTTTATAGAATTGTTAAAGGTCACCAATCGATTAGCAACACTGTCAACTTTAGTTCCATCTTCAAACAAAGTGTATCCGTTATTTGTATTTAGGTACATCACAGAGGTCTTACAACAGTTGAGACTGCTCTCTATATCAATATGTAATCCATGTTCAATAACTTTATCCGTTCTTGGAAGTAAATTTATTTTGCAACGTATCAAAGTAAATATATCCAACTTTTGAAAAAAAGGAACAAAGTGATTGTAGAGATCACTTCGGGGTTGCCAATCGGTGTAAATTGTATGTGTCATTTGAAAATGACCATCGTTTGGAAAGTTCACATGGTCTTGTATAAAATAAGGACAAAACGGGCCATCAACTTCTTTTATCAATTTATCAAAATAATTTTGTTCAAGAAAATTGTCTTGAATTTTTACATCTTTCATATATTTCTATTCAACCAAGTCATAAACAATTCATGATATGCCGTCATCTGTGCGTCATTATATTCTTCATCAGTATGAGCATCACCATCAATGGCCTCTATTCTTTTTCTCGCGTTAAAGACTGCCATTTCTAAATCATCGCGATAAACGTTGTTTGCAGCATTTACCTCTGTGTTACTCATGTCAGTATCATTTTTGATTCTATCTTTAAGTTCAGACATACCTAATCTCCATCAAGTAAAAGCATCATGTATGTAAACAATGTCACCTGAACCTGTTCCCGAGCCATATGCAATCACACAGTCCTGTGGAAACCCGCGACCATCAAAGTTTACGTTGTATACCTCTGTCAATGAGTTGCCTGTTAGATTAACACTACTAAAGGCTGTTGGCGTTGGTATATCTTTTATTATTCTAAAATCATGTGTTCCATCACTTCTAATCACTAGTTCACATGATTGAATTCCAGTTCCAGAACCTACATGAAATAACCTAAGAAGATAAAATCTATCCTCATCAATTTCTTGTGATGAAACGTGGGATGAGTCACCTCCATATCCGTCAGCATTAGCTATTGTTAACTCTGTAGTAGGGATACCTTGGAAATCTGTAGCAACACTACTACCCACATTTGAAGTGGAGCCACTCCATGTTATCGGAAATATTACACCAGTATTAGCATTAGTGTCATAATGAATAACTGCATTTCCCCATGAGCAAGTTAATAAGAAAGGAGCTTGAGTGCTACCTGTATGAGATGGTAAAGTTATATCATCTGCATTTTTAGTTTGTGCAATTGTGCTTCCACTGGTTCCATCCCAAAGGTGGTGAACAACATCAAGTTGGTTTGAGCTCTCGCTCATTGACGTTCCCTCGCCGGCGAAATCAGAACCCCCATTTAATAAAACAAATTCAGCACCATTACCACCACGCGCTCTTAAACTGCCAGTTCCACCAACACGTTTTGGTCCACCGCGATTAATAAAATGATTAGGATCGTATAAGTTAGAACCACCACCACCATTAGCTTGAGAGGTAAAACCTCCTATTTTTGCTGATAAGGTGAAGGTTGCGCTACCAGCGGTAGAGTTTCCGGCGTAACCCCCTGCATGATTTGAATTTGACCAACAAACAAAATTTGTTGCACCCATTCTCAATGGAACATTATAAAATTCTCTGTTTGCACCATTAGCAGCAAACATGTCAGTTGAGAGTGTCCCCGCAGCACCGTCTTTCAATCCCTCAACAATAAAACCGTCTGATTGAAATGCAGGACTTATACCGGCACCTTGTCTGCCAGAACAAAAGAATTTAGTTTCACCGAGTGAAACAGCACCGTAGTTTGAAATAGTGCCACCACCACCATCAATCTGTCTTTCCTGTGTCGCACCAGAAAAAGTACCATCGCCGTCATAAGCATAACTTGTGAATCTTATTTTGCCCAAAACATCTTGATGCATCACAATGGCTGCATTAGACTCACTACTACCAGAAATAAATGCTGGTCCTTGAAGGGCAACATGGGTGAGATGAAAGCTTGATAATCCTACACTAGTTTCAGAAACAGTAGCACGTTTTACACCAGCAGTTCCAAGCACAAATGACATATTGTAGTCCTCCTAAAAAAGTGAGCAGAGTTGATTACTCTCCTTGTATATATTGACCCTAGTGAGGCTGCCGAGTGGTCACTAGATATTAAGTCTCAGATTTAATAAATGTTAAAGTTTATCGCATCTGCTCGTTTTTATTTATATACTTTCAATCTCATAAATTGAGTATGCAAAAGTTGCACTCACAACAATATAATCCACATCAGTTGCAGCCTGAGTAAACTCTATTGCATCTAGCGCAGTCGGATAAAGGTCACGGAAGAAAATGTTGACCACTGGGTTGTTCTTGTTTGAGAGAACTGTCAATGATGCATCTGAGAACATTGCTCTCGCAGCAGTTGCCGGTTGTGTATCACCGATATCTTGACTAGTTCCTCTGGTTGTAGTGGGTGTCGCAGATGTTGATGCACGAAAGTTCTTAAACTGGTCTGTGCTTTTTGGAAAACCAATTCCAGTTATCCACTCATGCAAAGATAGGTAGTTCTCTAAAAACTCATCACAGATAAAAGATATCGTAAGTGGGTCATAGGTAATTTTATCACCCATCATAGGAAGGTCTACAAGTCTTGTCGGCATAACCGCGTTACCCATACTAATAGAGGGTATTTGTGCAGACACAGTAAAGAACTCTACCTTTGGAAGTTGGTGAATATTAAACTTGAACTGAGTTGGACTTAGGTAGTCTAACTTATCAGGTTGTCTGTCTATTGTTCTTGTTGTTGCCATGTAAGTATTTATAAGAAAAAGGGGAGCACCCTTTCGAGTACTCCCCAAGTTTGATCACAAACTTTTTTCTTATTATTACATAAGGTTTGTGACTTTAACGCGACGATACCAAGCGTTGGTGTTCGCATCCAGTGAAGCATCGGCGTTAACCGTGTCACCAGCGGCAACCGCACCCGCAGCAGCGAATGGGTTCGCAGCAAGACCGTAACGGGTCTTGAAACCAATCTTGGGCTGGAACGAGTTCTCACCAACCGCACGGACCATCTGTAGTGGCACGTATGGGCAGTAGAAGAATCCAGCATCATAAGGTGATGTTCCCTTATAACCACAGACGTAGTACTGAGAAGCAGCAACGTTAGCAGAATATGGGTCAACATATACCCTAAACCGACCATTCATCACACCAGCGAAAGTTGTCGCAGTGTCATCAACGTTCAGTGTGTTGTTAAGAGCAGGCGTGTAGTCAAGGACACCAGCCATCTGAAGAGCGGACGCAACGTCAGCAGAGCAGATGATCATGTTACCTTTACCGCGACGAGTCTGTTGACCAATCGCATTCGCATCACGCTCGATCTGGAACATCAGACCTTTGAACTTCTCAACCGACCAACGACCGTTGGAGTCAGTGTCAAGGTCAAAGATACCGGCAGTTGTCGTATTAACCTGAGCACCCTTAACAGCGGTGACATACAGGGAACGAATAACTTCACGGTTGATTTCAGCAAGGATTTCTGTGGACAGAATGTTGCTGAGTTCTGTTTCAGCGTCCAGACCGTGGATAGCTTTAAGGTCTTGCGCCAGTTCCATCGTGTACTCGGCCTTGAGGGCACGGGACACGGCGGTAACTGTTGACTTCTCGATTGAGAACGCCATTTGAGCGAAAGCGTTAGTGCCGCTATCACCAAGGGCTTCTGCCTCAGAGCGTGTCATACCTGTGGCACTTACATATGTACCAGCAGAAGGACTGTCGTTCAGCACGGCAGGGTTGGTTTCTGTGGAACCAATATCACCACCACCGATTGTACCAGCAGCGTTCTGGTTTGAGAAATCAGGGAAGACTTCATCAACGAGAGCTTCCGCACCATCCTGAGATGTGAGCGAAGAACGCATCGCGAAGATAAGACCCGTTGGACCTGTCATTGGCTGCACACCGCAAACGTCATAAGCGATAAGGTTAGGCATCGCACGGCGAACCAATGAAATCAAAATTGGATCCCATGTGTCCAACTGCCCACCACCCATGCTGTTAACAGGTGCTGTTTCTGTAAGAAAACTCGCGTCTTCTTTAAGTGCTTTTTCTTGGTTTTCCAAGATCAGAGTAGTAACGGCACGCTTGTAAGAATCCTCAATCTTAGGAAGATCGGGATGCTCAAGAACGGGCTGCCACTTTTCTTGAAGATGTTCTGTCTGAAACATTTGTTTCTCCTTTTTGTTACATCTAAATGGTTTATATTAAGAAGCGCGAGCCTTAGTTTTAGTGATTGCATTCATGTACTTCGACATTGAATCACTAACGCTAATGTCCTGAGCTGCGCCGTCATGGTCATTATCTATAACTTGTTCTGTGTCAACTTCCTCGCGAACTTTAGGAAAATAGTTTTCCTTGAGAGTGTCGAGTTTTGCACGGAATGTGTCTTCGTCAACGAAGTCCATATCCTCTACAAGTGACTTGAACTTTTCAACTTCTGTGTCGGTGAGGTCTTCAGAGACTTCAACAACAACGTGTTCGCGAACAAGTTCACCGTTCTTATCTTTAAGAGCGATATTATGTTCAAGAACCTCATTTACCTTATCTTCTAGTTCTGCAATCTTATCAGACTGAGCACTTAGTACGTCATACTTCTCGTCAGGAACGTCAATGTAATGATCTTCGAAAAGTTGCTTCAGACCAGAGATGAAGTCTTCTGCGATTTCACCTTTGAGTCCACGCTCGATTGCGAGTTCATTTTCTTTTGTCCACTCCTCAACAACGTAGTTAAGATAGGTATCAATTTTGTCAGTCATGTCCTCTTTGGCTTCCTCAAGTTTTTCATCAAACTCTTCAACGGTTGCCTGATACAGACGGGCGATTTCATCGCGTGTCTTGGACTTGACTGCTGCTTCGAAGATTGTAGACGCTTTTTCTTTGAAATCTTCAGAGAGGTCTTCACCTTCAACAAGAGCGTCAACGTCTTCTTTGACACTAATACTCTTGATCTTCTCTTCGATTTCATGCTTTGCTGCTTTGAGTTTTTTCATCTCTTGCATGTCTTCATCTTCGTCATCTTCATGAGCTCCCTCTGGGTGCATCGCAGACATGATCTTCCCATAGTTAGCTTTGAGGTCTTTTGCCTTCATTTGTTCCATTTCGTGATACATTGCCTTCAACATGTCCATTTTTGTACGTGGCATAGCGGCTTCTTCAATAACCTCTGAGTCTTCATCACTTTCGTGATCTTCCTCTTCAGAAACCTTTTTAATCTTTTTCATAGGTTCGGCAGGTTTCTCGCCTTTCTGTTGTGCGTCACCACCAATCTCTGCTGCACCTTTTGCTGCAACATCTGTTGGTGAGGACTTAGCTTCGGGGTCAACCACGGCAGCTCCGCCGTCTTCAACCTCTCCGCCGGGTGTCTTCTTGTCAAGTTTCTTTTGACCTTCTGATGGAGCGGCACCCTTCATCTGAGGGTCACTCTTAGCGTGCTGTCCTTCTTCAAGTTCAGCGAGCACTTCCGCCTCCAACTCTTCAATTGTTTGTTCTAGTTCTGACATAGGATGCCTCCTTTTTGCAGTAATAAATTACTAATATTTATTTATAAATTATAATCTTTTTAGGAACTTTGCAAAGGCAAGAGCCTTCCGCGTTTCGTCAAGTCTTGCTTGTTTTGCATCAAATTCTCTTTTCATCTCAACCAATTCTGCTTCAAGTAGAGCACCGTTGTTCCAGACCCACTCTTTTCCTTCCATAATACCTTCTACAAAAGCATTAGGAGCGGATGGATCAGCAACGATATCAGCGGCCGTCGCAAGATAAAAGTCGTCTCTCACATGGTTTGCACCATTTTTCTGTTCAAGACTACCCATACCACGCGAGGAAACACCGAGTTTAGCACCCTCGTCCATGAGATTCTTTACTATTTCACCCATTGGTGTGGACATAATCTTTGCCTCACCAATAAAGTTTTTGCCTTCCGGCTTCAGACTTGTTATCATGTGTGAAACCCTCTCAAGGTTCACTGTAGGTCCGTCTGGATGACCCAATTCACCAAAAGCTCGTTTCTCTTGGATGAAATTCTTGTTATACTTAGCTACCTCTTTTTCAAGGACCGGCATAGGATACACCCGACCATTACGGTTTTTGATATCCGCTTGCATGAAGATACCCTTAATCTTGTAGTTCTTTTTACCGTCTTCTCTTTCCTCGCAGATATATTGTACTTCCTCTACGGCTTCTGAGAATAATTTAAGTGTTTCCATTGCACTATCCTTATGTTATGTTATCGTAACCTGATACTTTACGAAGTTTCAACCAAATAGTTCCAACTGATGCAGAACCATTGGTCAATAACAAGTCACCAGTAACACCACTTCCAGCATTATTTGGAATTGCTGGAACACCATCTCCAAAACCAACTTTACCGCTACCATTTAATGATAGAGCAACCACATCTGATGTTGCGTCAAATAATATATCTGTTTGAGAACCAACTGACCAAGCGCACCCTACAATTGAAACCCTTGGGTCAGTTGCAGCACTCTCGGCAGCAGAGGCATCATAAATACTTGCTGCACTATTAGTGCTTGTCGTAGTGATTTTTAAGAACACTTCGAAGTCGGTATCGATTATCTCATGCACTACCAATGCCATTTTTCAACTCCTATATGTTTAACATTTCACGTTCAAAGTACTTCATTAGGTCTTTTTCAGACACTTTGTACCGTTTAGAAACGTCTTTTATTGTTTTTTCAAAACTATTTAGGAAATCTGAAGGTTTTGCGTCCATAACTTTAAAAATAGAATCAACTGCATCCTTCATCTTAGGAGAAAGCTTCCGATACTCCTTTGACTTACGATGTTCATCTTTCTCTACAACTGTAGATTCATAGATTTCCTCAATCCTCTTCATTTACATCTGCTTCCTGATCAACAAAATCTATCGGAGTTTTTACAAAACTATTTGCAACATCTCGACGTTGCATCTCTAGTTTGTCTCCAACTCGTAGAGCCATATTATCTTGAAATATACGCTCTGCGTCTACATTATTACCTGATATGATTGCGTTTAGTAAATCTTTTGTGTCACTCATTGAAAGTCTCCTTCATCATCTTCATCGTCTTCTGCACTTTCTTTTTCAATCTGATCTTGCATTTCTGCTATTTGTGCATCGTTCATATTTAAAACTTTTTTCAGTACAAACTGTTTTGAGAAGAATGTTCCCACATAACTCTCCACTTGTGATAAAGTGTCGATGCGGTCCTTCAACAATTCTGCCTCTTTTAGTTCTGCGAAGTGTCCGTCCTCTAAGAAATTATATTGAATATGCTCTTGCATATTAGGCCAATCCTCTGGTGAGATTACTCCTTTCAACAAAAGGTTTGTTTTCAAGAGGTCTGTGAGGAGCGGGGTAAACTTCTTACGGACACGTTGTACGAACTTTGTGAATTTAAGTTCGTCTCTAGTAATTTCAGTTGTTCTGCCGAGAGAGAAACCTTGCTCTGCTTCAAGTCTTGAAATCGGCACGTTAAGTGAACGGTATAGTTTCCGTTGGAAGTATACGATATCATCAATCTCTCCAAGATTAGAACCGCCGGGAAGTGTTGTGATCTCTGTTCCTCGACCACCTTCTCGGCGTGGAAGCCAGAAGTCTTCCAACATACTCATATGATTACGGTCATCTCGTATCTCACCAGTAGATGCATCATATACCAGTTTGTTACGGTAACGATTCATTACATCCTTGAGATACTGTTCTGCCTTTATCTTAGGTAAGTTCCCAACATCAATGTAAAATATTCTGCGCTCTGGAGCACGAGAAATGCGGTAAATGACCAGCGCATCTTCAATCATCCTTAATTGATTTACAGGCTTGATTGCCTTGTGTAGATATGAAAGAACTCGACCACTTGAACTGTCAATAAGACCAGACGGACAATATGCGATAGCATCTTTCGCAATACGAATTCCTTGTGATGTTCCCCCAGAGTATCCTTTTTCATTATATACAAAATATTCGTTGACTGCCTCAACCATATCAACTTGTGTTCTAGGGTCTTTACTTTTCTTTGTCTCCCGCACCTTTTTAATCTTTGTGGGGTCTATGTAACGAACTTGCGTAATACCCTTTTTTGGATCACTGGTGTCGATAACTTTGTGATAATAGAGACGACCATCTACATACCACCGTCTAAAAATGTCATGTCCTTTGACACCAAAATCTAAAAGACGTAGAACTTCATTGAACTCATCTTTAATTCTTTTCTTGATTCTGTCTGGATATGGAAGATTATCCAATACGACTTCTACTGCAATATCATTTGTGTTTGCTACTATTGATTCGTTTACGATATCTTCTATCGCAGCATCACACTCAGCTTGCAGTGAGATGTCTCTATACCTACGAATAAGGTCAATGTCTGAACGTTCACGTCCGTCTGTGTTGAGTACAGACGACAAAAAACCACCACCGGCAACATCAACTGTGCCGTCATCAGGAGTAGGGGTGGTGAAAGTTTTCTCACCACCCTCTACTTCTTTGGTTGCTCTTTGAATTTGGAACCCAAAAAGTTGTGCCATAATATCTCCTACTTTGTATTATTTAGTAGGTTCTTAGAAGTTCACGCCGGAGGCTTCAAAGTGTTGGTATCTCCAAGTTACTTCAAATTCTTCAATCGCATCTGCCTGATCAGAAGTCAAGTCAATCTGCGATATCGTAAGTGGCCATGCACTTCTAAAGATATACGTCTTCAGAACCGTATCGTCACGATCCAACTGCTCTACTGTGAGGTCCGTCTGATAATCAGCGGGTGCAATCACACCAGTGTTATCAGCAAGGTCATTGATACCGTTACTCCAACGTTCCATCGCATTTCGGATCATGAAGTCAGTATCATTCATAAATGTAACTGTCCATGCATCTTCAAATGAACGGTCACCCGCAATATAAATCTGCCTACCTCTGAATGGAATCGCAATCTCACCCAAAGTTTGTGCAGGGAGATTTGATGCACGAACTAGAAACGAAGTTCTACGAACATCAAGACCAATCGCAATACCTGATGGTGGAGTAATTGTTACTCGAAACTGATTAGCGCGAGCACCTCCACCAATTAGGTTTGCTTTAAAATCGTCAATAAGTGCCATGATTAACCTCCTACCTCGCTAAACGATACGCCTGTGCGAACCGCGATAAAGTTAAGTGTGATAAAGTTAATCGAGCGGTTTGGTTTGATGAAGATATCACCAATAAACTCGTTACGATCAATCACCTCTCCAGTGTTGTTTGTTGCGTCACAAATAACACGGAAGTCTGTAAGACCTCTACGACCTTGCACATCACGAAGGAAAGGTTCAACTAAGTTACGGAACTGTGCGCGAGTGAACTCATCGTTGAATTCGAAGAGTTGGAACTTAGCAGCAGTTGAGATTGCTTTCTCAAGAACCAAGAACAACCGACGCACATTGATGCGGTCAAATGCACTTGGTTTAGAAAGAGCAGTTTTGTCACCGAACAGAACCACACCTTGGCCGGGGAAGTCAACCACAGGGTTAACTCTCGCACGATATAGACGATCCCTTTCTGCCTTTGTTGGGTTGAAGGAGAGTTTAATCGCACCGCGAATATTACCGCGATTGTATCCAGCAGGAGAGAACCAAGAGTCAGCAACACCGTCTGTATATGCACAAAGACCAGCTATATCACCGTTTAGTGGTACGAAACGGAATACATCGTTGTACTTATCGTACATGTATTTGTATCCACTATCGAATACCATGTAAGATGACGATGGACAAAGGTCAAAAGCGTCAATCACGTTACTTGCCTGTGTGATGTTAGATGTAACATTCACAGTCGCAGAGCGAAATGGTGATACGAAACCAACACAATCTCTCCTTGATTCAACAAGGGCTGTAATCATTGTTACGTGAGTATCCTGTGCAGTTTTGGTATCTGCAACAGCAGAACTTGGACCACCTAACACTAAGTTAATATCTAGTGACTCTGTATCTGCAAACTTATCATATGCAATTTCAAGTTCACCAGCAGTTACCGCGTAGTCATCTGTTCCGCCTGAAAGTTCATCTACAACAGGTGCGTTCACTGCTGTATATGCTGAAGTTGTATCCGTACCCCAGTTTGAACCAGCAGATGTGTGGTCCATCCAGTAAATGAATTCAGACTGACGATAGAACACATCGGGATAGTAGTTTGAACTACCCTGCGCGGTCTTTGCAATTGGGTTTTTAGACATGTTTGCAAATGTTTCAATAACCGCATTTTGACGATTACCATTGGTGTCTACATCAAAACCAGTAATATCACCAGTTGTATCATAAACAGCAACGTGAAGTTCATCACCAGAACCGCGGCCGTTATCAGTTGACCACTGAGAAGTTCCCGGCGCACCGTCAAAAAGGTCATAGAACCTCCAGCGTCTACGAATGAAGCTATTGTCTGGAATGATTGCCTGAAGACCGGCACCGTTTGGATCATCTTTTAAACGCACTGTGAGGTCATGTGTGTTAATCGCAGTGATTTCATACTCGTTTCCTTCATCATTAGCATTGAATGTAAATGCTGTTGCGTCTGAAGAAGCATCAGCACTTGAGAAGGATATGAGGTCACCAACACTAAACGCAGTGCCATCATCAACTTTAACCACTGTAGCACCTTTAGCATCCTCAGTAACAGTCTGGTTAGTAGACGCAAGGTTCTGCTCGTATGCGGTAGCATTTCCACATATCGAAACGCCGATTGAGTTACCGTGTGTGCCAGCAGTTCTCGCAGCCCATTCACCGACAGATGCCTGACCTGACGAAAATGAATTGAGATAATGATCTGTATCGCGAATAAGAATCGCAGTGCCTTGTGCAACAGCATTTACAATGCCTGACTCTGCACGAACCACTCGTAGTGCATCACCATACTGCAAAAAGTTTGCAGCGGTGAAGAAAAATTCAAAATTATCTCCCTGTGGTTTACCAAAAACCTTTACCAATTCATCCTCTGATGAGATAGCCGTAACTGAGGAAACTGGACCTTTCTCAAAAGGACCAGCAATTGCAGCGATAGAGGTTGAAACAGCAGGGACGACGTTTGTAAGATCAATCTCTCTTACTTGAACGCCGGGTGAAACTAGAAATCCCATCTTTTTACTCCTTAGTTAAAGAGTTGTTATTCTCTAAAGATATTTATAAAAAAATAGTTTTGCAAACCACCGATTTATAAGTGTTATATCATATAAATAAAAGTATGTTAGACGATCTTTATCAAAAGGTAATACTAGACCACAACAAGAATCCTAGTAATTACGGTGTTTTAGACAAACACACGTACATGGCTGAAGGGCGTAATCCTTTGTGTGGTGACCAACTTACTGTTTATTTGAATTTAAACTCTGATAACACCATAGAAGATATTAGTTTTGAAGCAAAAGGGTGTGCAATTAGTGTAGCGAGTGCATCTATTATGTCAGAAGTTGTGAAAGGCAAAAGTGTTGATGAAGTTGGCTCTCTTTTTGAATATTTCCACAAACTGTGCACAGGTGAAGAGACTGAAAACCCAGTTTATCAATCGGATGACATAGAAAAATTAAAAGTATTATCGGGTGTAAAAAAGTTTCCAAGTAGAATTAAATGTGCCACTTTGAGTTGGCAAGCAGTTCAATCAGCATTAAAGGTATAGACACATGGCAAATGATCACTATGAGAAATATAAAGACACAATCAAAAAGGTATCCAGAAGAAACTATCAGAAGCGTAAGATACTTCTAGAAGAGTTTCTTATTGACAAGTCGTGTAGACACTGTGGTGAATCTGAACATGTGTGTCTAAAGTTTTATCCTCATGACGCCGAGATACGCAAGATATCTAAACGAGTCGGAACGAGTGACGAGAGCAGAAAAGAAGTCTTTCACCTCATAGACCAATCAGATATTCTATGTTATAACTGCTTTATCAAGAAACATCATGATTTGATAGAGTTTATTTGATCTACCTAGAAATCAACAATGTATGTTGACCAATCAAACTCATCAAAATTTTTGTGAGTCACAATCTGTCCATCTCCTGTGATAGCAAGAACTCTTAGTGGTTTTTTTGTATCCAACCTCAATCCGCTAGCAACCTTTGGGTGATCGTATGACATTTTTTTATCGCCAGTTATTTCATAAACAAAGTCTCTTATCATCATCTTACATTTTTTGTAGTATTTTTGACTAGGTGCGTCATGAGCTTCACCTGTCGCATACCAATCTCCCCAACCCTCATGTGTAAGGTCATAATATACCATATCCCCTGCAATGACATGATTACATAACCATTTTTCTATGGGTGGTTGCATAACAAATGGCATATAATTATCAGGATCAACCCAATCACCACCAAAGTTTGTAGCATATCTCCAAGTGTTATGAGAACTGTAATACCTTCGTTTAGTTTCCCAACAATCAAATTGATCTGTTACTTCTATTCCTCTACCAGCAAAGTTTGACTTACACCCAAACATAGGATCACACTCACCCAAAGAGCATAACACATGTGCATCTGGCTGAGCCAATCCATAGACCACAGATTGCGTGCTCGTTTCATCCCAAACATAATCTATTCTACCTTTCACTATTTTTTCAAATAACTCAGGCGACTCCATGCAACCCCCCATAATAACACGAAGTTGTTTTTCTAATCCTAATTCATTAAATGCGAGTAGAGCTGCGGTGCTATCCAAACCACCAGACCAGAAAAAGTCAATGGTCTTTCCTTTGTTTGCTATCAACTGTGCAGTCTCAAACATACAATCTGAAAATTCTGTCTTGGGATATTCTTGAAAAGGAACCCAATCAATACAAACCTTTGAGTGAAAAGTAAAATAATCTTTACCGGCACGATCTATTAATGATCCATGATTAAATGGTTTGTGACCACTTCTTATCGTATATTCTTTTTCTTGTTCTATAACATGTTGCCACTCTTGTAAAAAAAGAGGATGTTTGTCTCTAATCCATTCTGTTATTCTTTTAGAGAAATTGCCAGACCAAAAAATAAGATTATTTTTCATAACAATAAATTACTCTATAATTATCATTGTAAAATTCTGGCAGAAGAAGTTGTCCAGTTCTTTCTAAAAAATCATCATACTCATAATCAGAAAAAAATTTATCATAATATCCTTTTGGTTCAAACTTTCTTGGTTTTGCCTGATCTTCCCATTCTAATTTTCTTGGTTTGTATAATGTGTAAGGAACATTGTCTGTTTCTATTATAATAGTATCGCCTTTGACTTTTTTTAACAGAGTATCATGATCATCAAAATAATATATGATTCCAGCCATGAGAACCACATCATATTTTAGAGGACACTTTTCTAGATAATCCTCTACATTCATTTTTACCCACTGCCATTTTGTAGGATCGAAATATTTGTTAAAGTTTTTATTTGCTATGTCAGAAAAGTGAGAGTCTACACCAGTGTAGTGTTTTGCGTTATAGTGCAAACACCATGCACCAGCAGAACCAATCGCAGCTCCCAGATCAAGAATTGTTTTACCCTCTATGATATGTGGTGGTAAAAGAGAATTATATCTCTTGTTTAAGAAATCCTCACTTATTTGATATCCAAATTTTCTATCTTTTCTTGTATCATCTTCTACAAACTCTGGATATAAATCAAATAAACTACCAGTTGCTACCATAGTCCCTCACCACGGGATTCCATCGTGTTCCATACTCATCAACGACCTCACCTATATTCTCGTCCTCTAATCCATCAATGATAAACCCAAACGGAGCCATATCCTGTTCTAATGCATCCTGTTGTTCTCTCATCATTGTTTTGCGAATATCACTGTCTGTAAGTTCTTTGAAATATTGTTGATCTGTCATCCATGCAAATATGAATAGACACGCAACTAAGTCATCATTACATCCATCATCTGCTTCGAAAGAATTACCTCTAACAATAAAAGTTGACAATTCATTGATACAATCGTAGTCCTCTACAATTAACTTGCTATCCTCAATCATTTGTTTGAGATTAGAGCAACCTATCTTCTTAACTGCCTTTGTGGTTCTTACTCCCAATTGTGCTCTACCTCCTGAGAACCCCCCTCCAAGGACTTGTCCCGCACGCCCACGCATGGAAGCCATAATAAGGTTGTCATACTCCAAATCAAACTGCATAGCACTTGCAACTTGTTCTCCTATATCATTTACCTCAATCAATACAAATGCTTGATTATATGCACGGGCAACCTCATATATCTTCTGAGGAAATAAAAGAGGTTTAACTTCATTATCTCTGTATTTTGCAACTATTTTATAGGGAAGTTCTGTTACATCAATTACACAAAACGCAGAGTAATCATTCTTTGTACCACGCGAGACATCAGCGGTCATCACGTAAGTGCGGTCTTTTTGCGGCGGTACGTGAACATCTAACCCTGCATTTGACTGAGTTGGTTCTCTGTATGTCATCGTGCGAAGTTTTGAAGGTGTAATAAGAGTATCAATAGAACCAAGGAACTCACACTCAAACTCTGTGTTAAACTGTGCCTCTGATGTATTCTTGATTGTCTCTGCCTTCCATGCTTCGTCTCTACCCGGCACTTCTGACCAATGAACCTCTATTGGTACATAAGAGTTTCTACCTTCCTCTGCATCTACCCATAGTTTATAAAATTGATTCATACCGTGTGGTGTAGAAACAATCATTACTTTCGTTGATTTACCAGATGAAATTGTGGGGTACACAGAGGAAAAGAACTGCTCAGCAACATTGGCCGGGACATAAGCAAACTCATCAAGAAATATGATGTTATAAGACCCACCACGCACAGCACTAGCACTAGTAGATGAAGCGAGTATTTTTGAACCATTTTCTAACTCCAAGGAACCTTTGTTCCAACTCATCACCCCTTGTTGCAACCACTTAGGTAAGTGTTCATATGCCAACTGCAATCGACCAAGAAGATCACGGGCAGTTGCTGCCTTGTTCGCAAGGATTGCCACATTTACCGTAGGGTTGAACAAGACATAGTGCAAAAGGTATGAGATAATAGTTGTGGACTTACCAGACTGTCTAGGAAGTTTACAGATAGTAAAACGATTGCTGTGGAACGTTCCTACCATCTCTTTCTGAAAATCATACATCTTGAACGGCACAAGTCCTTCATCAAGAGAAACGATGCGAACATACGTCTGAATAAAATACAGAGGGTCTTCCATACACCTCTGATATTCTTGCAGTTCTTCTTTCGTCCACTCTTGTTGAACGTTTGCCCGTTTGAGGTTTGGGTTTCCTAGATAAACTTGTTCAGTCATACTTCTATTTATATCTAACGAATGTGCCGTCCTCATATACGATACTATTGAGAACATAATGACCACGCGAAGAACCTATGTATCGTGATTGTTTATTATATACAGAGGGAAAAGAACTTTCTTTTTGTTTTGTATTAAGATAATCCTCATTTTTATCCCACCAATAAATAAATTTTTTCATGGGCCACTTATATGTTTTATAGTCACCATTATGTCCAGCGTATGGATTAGAAAAAGACCACTGTTCAAAATAGTCTGTGTAGAAAAATGCATACTCTAGATGGTGTGTAGAAGGGTCTTTCAAAAATCTTAGTGAATGATATCTCGTTAATAAGTCATCTATACTTCTAGCAAGCCACCAAAGTAAATCCCAACATGTCTCTGGCTCGTATGGTGATACATCAATATATTTCTCAACAGTATTTAAAATATCAGAATCCTTTATAACATTAATCCACTTACTATCTTTGATATTGAAAAATTCCTCCATAGACATTGTTGACGATATCGCGAGAAATAATTCGTCTCCACCGTTACCGTTTACATTTATAGAATCACCACTCCACAACTCTACGTTATCATAAATGTAATCTGCATGAGAATGCCACTGTATGTTAATTCTAGACTTAACTAGTATGTCATAAAATTTTGGATTTTCTTTTACACTGTCTGTTGATAGATACACAGTAAGATCATCACCTAATTTTCTAGTATGCAGTAATCCAACTAAAGCACATGTGCTGTCTATACCACCTGACCACCATAATCTTATTGGTTTACCGATATCCCACAACTCTGTGGCTCTACGAATAACTAAATCATCAAATGCACCTACAGGTTTTGGTGATATGTTATCTGGTAATGGATTCTTTACCAGATCAAGCTGATTATCAAAACCACATCTAAAACGTGGAGAGTGTAGACCAAAACTAGTTGCTAATCTATATTCGTCTCTTTGACTTATTTCTGGAAAAGAATTTAAATGATAATAAAGAATCTTACTCACTTTTCCCTTTCAACATTTTTTGTAACTCAGCAGTGCTACCAACAAACAGCGCATTGGTTACATTCTTAGGTCCGTGGTCTGGAACCTCTTTGAGTTTCCTCATCTTCTCTTGAAGATCGCCTAGTTTTTCGGTAACGTCTGCGACCTGTTTGATAAGATTTCCAGCAACCTCGTATGCTCTTGGATGCTCACTTTCTTTTGCAAGTTCCAGTATTCCATCAATCGCATCTTGACCACGTTCAACAAGGTTATAAAAGTTTTGTCTTTGATATGCATAATCATTATCTACGTCATCTCCATGAGATGGGACAACGACTTCTTTCTTTTCCACAACGACCTCTTGTGGAACAACCTTGTCGATGACCCCAAGTGCTTTCTCTATTTCAATTTCTTTAGGCATAACGTATTATTTATGAGGGAAGTTTTATTCCTCTATCTCGTAAATATTTTTTTTGAAAAACTTTGGGTGTTTGATTTTTAATCCATGGCATAACATGTATCCACTCTTGTACGAACTTTTTATCATAAAATGCACTTCTATCCTCTAATCCATAGGCCAATGATAAAGTTTCAAACAGGTCAAGTAAACGTCTTGCTTGTCCCCCATAAAAATGTTGCCACGGAAATACTGTTGATAAATCCTCAGGCCAGATAGAAAAACCAGCTGGATTTTTATTCGTAATACCATTATACGTCAACGAATGCCCTGTTGGTAAAGATGGATAATTATCAAAAATTTCATCTCCTCCGTTTCCAGTGAATACAACTTTACTGTTAAATTCAGAAATACACTTTTCTCTCATCGACCAATGTGACCGAAAAGGTAAATTTATAGATACTAATCTATTTCTATTATTCTTCCATTCAGTTTCTAGTTTTATTTCATCCCAATCAGGAATTTTTTCTATCTTGATATGTTTATTATATCCATCTGTATATTGAACAACTTGATTCAATATTTCCAAATTTTCGCGGCCCTCCCACACTCCTGATAAACAAGTTATACTATTAAAATATTTTTTATGGTCAGCTAAACATAGTGCAATGGGTGAACTATCTAAACCACTACTAAGAAATAAAGTTGAATTTTCTGTATAACGTTTAAGCACTGCTTCTTCAAAAGAATTAGTAAGATCATCCAACGTATCTTTATACTGATTTAAATCCCATTTGTGAAGTTCTGTGTTAACTGGTTTTAGTATACCAGTTTTTACGTTATAATTATGATGACTGTTATGTGGGATTCTATAGAATGTTTTATTCCATTCAGTATCGTTATACACAGCGAACTTGAGTTCAAAGGATTGAGTCAGCCCAGGCGGTCCAAATCTTCCACCTTTAGGTTCTGTCATTGGATAGGTACTGAGATAAAAATAATTATCGATTTTGTAATAAAATGCTTGTCTTGTGCTCCACGGATCAGTAAATAAATCTATGTTATTAGTTTTCTCATCATAAATTATAAACAAAAATTCTCCATCTAAATATTCTGTAAATTTGTTACCATGTTCTAAATATTTTTCAATACAAAAATAAATGTCACTGTCGAATGTATCATCATAATTATAAATTTTTCCAATCAACATATAATATTTGTTATCATATTTGACAGGTTGTACAATCTCTTCTTCTGTTATACTTGATAGGTGGTGTGTTATATACACACCGTTAATTTCTATAGTATTACTGGCATCAGGCCCGCCTAACTTTAAATAGTTATCAATTATTATTGGGTTTGGATTATTAGTTATTTTAAAAGTGCACATTTTTCATAAAAAAGGATTCAGTAAATTTTACTCTTTTTCAAATGCTTGTGATGATGAGTTAAAAACAAAAACAGTCCCATCCTCTTCAACAATTCGACAAGATATATTGTTAAGTGACATATAGGTTTTCCACATGGGTGATACTGTTCGAAACGTAGAATCACTAATGCTATCATCCCAATCTGATTTTGAAGCCCATTTATGTGTATGTATGCGAGTATTTCCATCCTCAGATGCGGTGCTACTGATCAGTTTACCGCTGGATTTTAAACCGTCCAGACCACCAGCATATCCCTCTTTTTCCCATGGCCAAAAAGTAGCATCATCTTGTTTCGTATAAGTTTTTGTTACGGTATAGGTCATTTTGTGCATGTCCTCTGTATTTTATACTATTTATAAAAAGTCTAAGTATTGATAATATCTACCCCTATATTTGTAAGTATCTGGATTTGCTAAATTTCTATATGGTCCGTATTGACCGTGTTTTGCACAATATAAGTCAAAGTCTCTTCCAGTTTTACCCTCTGAAACATATTCCTCGTATGTCCTTTGATAAGCGCAGTCTCTACACTTATCATCCACACAGGTTTTAGGATTACATTTTAGAGTCATATTTCTAAGTTCTTCTGGCATAAATTCAAATTGTTCGAACCTACCAATCATTTTATCAGAAATATCATCCCAATCAAAACTATCCCCCTGTGCGATTGGTTCTAATATGGGCCATCCAGCAAGATATATATCCAACTCAACATCCTCAATCATCTTACGCAAGACATTATAACCACAGTCCATAGAGGTATTTTCTAATGATATTCCGATAGATATGCCGTCTGGTTTAAGTTCTTTAGACCAAGAAACATACCCCTCATATCTTGGTAAAACTTTCCCAACATCCCAAGTGCCAACTTTAAATCCTGGCCGAATTGGTTGTTTATTTTCAACGTATTCTATTGGCCAAATTTTTTTATCAAAAACAAAATCACGAACCTCTGACTTCAGATATAAAACTATGTCAGATACTCTGTCGAGTTCTTTTTTATTTTTATAGTCTGGATACCAAGTATCAATCGCATATCTAGCGATAATATCATCGTCAGTTTCAGTCAACCAACGATAAAGAGAATATGTAGAGTTTATGCCACCTGAGAATGGTATGAGTATTCTCATGTCAGTTACTATTCATCACTCCCTGTTTCGGGATTGAAGTCTTTTGCATCTTGGAAGAATGAGGTTGTCTCACTAAAACCAAAATCATCATCAGCATCTGCCGTTGTTGGATTTGGTGTCACACTGTATCTCTGCTCTCTCTTCGGTGACTGATCAGGCATATCTGTATACTGGTCAACTTGCACCGTCTTAATAACCTTACTGGACGTAACAGGACCATAGAGATAAAACTTAGCAGTGAATGAAAGTGTGTAGATAATTGCTCTGCGACTTGCGAAGTCACCCTGATAGTCATCTTCATACGCAATGCTGTTTAGGATAACAGGAACATCTCTCTTGATACCCATATCAGTATTATCATTGATAGTTACTGTATAGTCTGGCTGAAAGTAAGGTAAGATTTGCTCTACAATTTGCAACGCATCATCTGACTGTTTTGATAAAATATAAAGTTCAAAGTCGATGTTGTACGGCACAGGCATATACTGTGTATCTAACTGACTTGCTTTTGCACCCTTGACTTTTTTAAACTTCTGCACACGTTGTAGTTTTCTTGCTGGGTCATAAGATATTCCAGCAATCTCAAACCCGATACGGGGAAGTGTCACCGCTGTAGACTTTGATAGGTCTGGGTCATCTGCGAGACGCACAAGATATTTCTGTCGCGGTCCATATGCAAGAGGCACTTTCATTGATTGTTGAATTGTTCCGCTGTTATCTTTACGAACAAGGGTAATCCCGTTAAAGAGCGTTCCAAATGCAACGACTACTTTTCTAGTCGTTTCGTGATAAAATTGTTGTCCTAACATTACGATGGTTCTCCCGCATCACCGAATGGGTTTGATTCACTGAAGTCAAGAATTTCATCATCCAGTTGTTCAAACAGTTCATTCTGATTGACCTTATCTGTTGATTGGTCACCTACTATATATTCCTCATTGATGAGATATGATGGGTCACCTGTGTCTGCTGCATTCTCAAGAAGAATAGACTCACCACCCGGCGTTTCATCTTCACCAATAAGATTGTCACCAGCATCCGTTCCATCACTATCTGTTCTGTCAAGAAGTAATAGACCACTACCATCGCTGGTTGCATGGTCAATCCTAATTTCTTGATTGACTGTGGCAGTAGCAGTTTGTTCAAGTGTAAATTGAAAATTAAGTGCATCAAGAGACTCTGCATCTTCAATCGCGTCAATAGCTGTAATTGCTGTGTCAAGTACCTCAGAACCATAATCAAACAGACGACACTGCATTTTATATACAGGGTTGTTGTCTAACTGATGGAATGGCTCATCGTGATCTACAAAGTTGATTTGGAACAACTTACCTAGTGTGGGATGGTATATCGCATCACCCTCTTGTGGTCTGTCAGCATCAGTTGCGTCTGTCTCGTTTATAATGTAAAATGTTTCACCCTCTAGTTTAGAGGATGAATCTAGGGTTCCCGACTCTAATAGAATAGAACCAGAGGATGTTGAATCCGTTGCGGTTTCTATCTGAATTTGTTTTGTCTTGTCTTGAAATCTTTTCTTACTAACAACAAAGGTTGCCTCACTTAGATTCTGTAATCCAAACTGAGTTATAAGTTCTCTTTCACCAGCGTATCCACCACCAGAGTTCTCCACATACATCTCAATCTTTGACTGAGTGTTGAACTTAGACAAAGAATCCTCACCAAAGAAATTATCCTCTGCAACAAGTGTACGGTCAAGATAGAAAACATCGTGACCATGAATCTGTATTGCCTCTGCAACCAAGTCTGCATAAAGGTTTTGCTCTGATGTAATGGCTGCAACACCACTGGTATGAAAATGTTTATTGACTGCCATATGATTATCCCATCATATAGTTAACTGGTAACTCAAATGCAAGTTGGATTCGCTCTTCCAGTTTATCTATCTCTTCTTGAGCCTGCGAATATATGTCTGCACCGTTCATAGTGACACCACCTAACATTTCTACTCCACTAAATTTAGAAAGGTTTGCACCCCACTGTCTTTTAATAAGTGCAGTTGCATATTTCTTTAGATACATGTCATTAAATATATCTGTAAAAGTTGTTGGGTCTAATTTTCTATAACACTCGATAATGATAAAGTCCTGTCCTGCTGTGAAGTCGTTCTCCCAATCTGCATCAATATAAAGTCTCTCTTGATGTTGACTGAACCTAATAGGAGTCTCGCCTACAAGAATATGTTCTAAGAAGTCTAGATTATCCATAGCCATCTGGTACTGAATTACAGAGGTAGATGACAGGTCAAACAAATCGTTAAGACGTAACTGATAACGGATGTCGAACATATTCGAACCACCACCAGTGTCCGTAAAAGGAAACACTTGCACGATGGATAAAACAGTGTTTGGAACGGGTATCCAGTTCTTCCCCTCTAGCCAGTCAGCAGTTATTGTCCCATCTCCGATATCTGTCACTGAGGTTGTTATATTATCTCTGGCACGGGTCACATCCGCCTCAGTAATTAAATGCTTGAGATACATTCTCTCATATCCATCGTAGTGATACTCTGCAAAATACTGAAGTGCTTCATCTATGCGGTCATCAACTTGGTCATCAGATACGTTAATATCAATGACACCAGAACCTAGAGAACGAAGACAGTAATTTTTGAATGTTGTTCTTGAGTTGGGTGTGGCCATGAAACTCCCCTTTATCTATATTTATAACATTATTTATTGTGAGGTTTCGGTGGCAAGGGTTTATAATTAGACTTTGCGGGACTCCATACTGGGAATCTCTGATCAGCATAAGCATCATGTCTTGTTTGTGGGATACTCTCTTTTGTATAATATTTTCCGTATTTACCCTCCTTCATGATAAGATCATCAAGTTCCTCTGCACTAAATCCCTCTTTTTTATTTTTATTATACCATTCTCGACATTTACATTTAGCACACTTTCCACATGGACAGTGAGAAACCAACTTTTGTAGTTCTTGTGGTAATGTTTCCAGTGTTTGCCACCTACCCATATTATGATTCATCAATGGCCATTCGATAGGAATATCTGTGTAATCTCTAACTATAGAATAATCTATTCTGGAATATGAATTTCCTCTCCTATAAAAATTTTCAACTGGTTCTGAACTTTTAAAATACCAATTTGAAGGACTCCAGTTATACGTATTATAACCTATGCATATTAAATCTACATTATACATTTCTGATAACAAAGCAACGTTATACCATTTTGATCTTACAGTTTCTAACATGACATCACTAGCACGTTCTTCAACCTCCGAAAAACCAAAATCAAAATCACGAACATTTTCTTTCAACCAATTACATACAATAGGATACTGTTCTAAATCCTGATCAGATGCATCAAGTGTGAGTATTCGTGTTATCAC
>NTLX01000051.1_pt1 | contig 22880 bp, 23 predicted proteins | sample 1251771 | NCBI WGS metagenome assembly NTLX01 (sample SAMN07250028, study PRJNA358725) | marine metagenome | isolation source: viruses from ocean water | place: Pacific Ocean: North Pacific Subtropical Gyre | collected 2015
GATGATGCTTTGATACCACCTGTAACATTTAATTCAGACGCCTTGATTTGTACAAAACCCTTTGTAAGGATTAGGTTATCATCAATAGTCGCAGAACCTGCCATCGTGAGGTCACCAGAACCTGATAGATTCACACCTTTCAACATATCTGTTGAAGGGTTATATTTGAGACCAGCATCAGCTTCAAGGCCGATGTCAGCGTTGTCAGTTGGTGAAACCATTGTTAGTCTAAAGTCGGTGTTATGTCCCGACGATGTGACGGTTACTAGACCGCCGAAAAATTCTGCCATTTGTGAAGCAGATACGTGATAGGTTGTTCCGTTAGATTTATCTTCAATCAAGAAGAGGTCATCTGCTGCAACTGTTCTATCCTTAAATGAATTTGAACTTCCAGAAATTTGTATGGAAGTACTTGCTACCAAGTCTGTGGTAGTAAGTTGCGCTAATTGTGTATTACTTAATTTTGTTCTAGCCACGTTTATTCCTCCTAAACCAGCGTATTCGCTGAATCGTGTTGTGTTTATTGTAACTGTAGTTCCTGAAACTGACCAATATGTACTTGGAAGTTGATACCACTGAGTGTAATCACCATCGTGAGAATCTCTCTTCCAAATTGTTAGGTCTGCAGGAGCTGAATCTAACTCAAACTGAACTTGAACTGCTGAATTGAACTCTGTGCCGTGAGGCGTTAATCTAACTATATCACCAACAAAGTGTGCACCAGCAGAACCGGCTTCTTTCTTTATTGCTGTTAGATTTTGGGCTTTTGTTGACTCATCCGAAACTACTGCTGCAGTAAGGCTGGTATTTCCGTCTAAATCTCCGGAGCCGACAGTAACAGTGATCTTTGGCGAGTTTGCGGTGCCGCCGGCCTTAACCGTACCACCACTAGCACCGACCGTCTCTGTCACAGTTGCATCCAAAGATGGATTTGCTGCCGGAAAAGCATTAAAATCTATAACACCTACTCTGCCCAAGTTATTGGAACCACCGTCAGCTGCGCGGAAGGCAAAGCGATTTCCGTCACCACCATTTAGGGAGTTCCACGCAAATTGATTTGCACCTTGGCCACCTAGAATGTATAAGTTATGGGTATTAACCATATCGGTGCTTGAACGCGTATAGCTGCCCAAGCTAGGACTCGCACTGTCGTAACCTTGAATATGCTCAGTTCTTAGTCCCATCTGCGAAGTGTTATTAACAGTAGACGTCCAACCGGAAGATCCAGATTCTAATATTAAAAAGTATGCAGCGTCGGTGCCGTAAGTCGAACCGTTGTCACCAACTGTTTGCATCGTAATAATACTTGCCCTATCAGTTCCAAATGCGAATCTTGTAGACCTAGGTCCCTTAAAGGCGTTGGCCTGATTGTTCATCGCGTTGAATCCCATGTTAAAATGTTCATCGTGATTCTGTGGAAGTCCTCCCATTTCATCACCGACGCCGTTGTAAAGTGGACTACCAGTGCCTCCTCCAGTCCAACCCGAAGCGGAATTGAATATATAAATATCCTCTGCCCCTTCGCCTAAGTATAACCTCTTGTTAACCTCATCATACTCAGTCCATCTAAAACCAAAATGGCCGTTATGAAACTTAGATGTTTGGTTCATGGATGTAACTTTTAGTTGTGTATTTGGAACAACTGACCAATCAGATCCATCATATGTAAGTAACATCGCGTAAAAATGATCGTCGTATTGAGCAACTGTTACGTAAATACTGTTTTCATCTATCCAAGTTACACTCTGTATCGAATGTGCAGAGAAATTAACACCAGCTTGGCTGTTAAAATCATCAGAAGTTTGAATTTGAGAGTGAAAAGACCATCCTGTTCCAGACGCTGACTGGAACATTGTAATTGTAGAATCTTTATCTTCATCGGTACTAGAATTCATGTGTTCTCCGTGAAGAGCCACGCGTGTTGTTGCTGTTGAACTATACTTATTATTGAAAGATATCCGATAGTTCAGTCCGTTATAGCCGGTGGCCGGTGCGATTCTATTTGGATAATTAACGTGAGCACCTTGAGAACTTGCGGTCATCGCAGACGAACCTGTGATAATCTTATGGTAACCCCAATTGGCACCTGATCCTGTTATTACGATAAACGCGCCGCCTTCGCCATTGGTAATTGTACCCTGGCCGTCTTGCAAATCTAGTGCTGCAGCAAAGTGAACAATAGTCCTATCATCTAAAAACTGAGAACTACCAAAATGGTATGATTCGATCCTGTTATTAGAAGAATTTAAGGCTGTAGAAGACTTAATTTTTGGTGCTGCGGCAACTTGATATCCAGAACCACCTGATTGGTAGATTATAATCTCTGGGGAGAAGCTTGTATGATAACTTGCAGCATTATAAGCTCCTGTACCAAACATTGATGGTGCCAGTAAGTATTCACCACTTGGAGAAAAGTCCAAGGAGATAAACTCGCCAGCCTGAATAAAATCATCAGTGTGCCCATCAATGAATCCATTGAAAACCTGCATAACGGAGGCGCTTGCTTTTGAAGCTAAAGCTCCACTCAAATAATATTGAGACATATATTTTTCCTCCTATATATGTTATACGAAAAATAAGTATTATTAGATATAAACTAATTTTATAGAATAGGAAAAAATGTTACAAATTTAATTAGATAGGATCTTATTGAATAAAACGAACGTTGATTGTAAATAGTTTTTTAAAACTTCAAGAGAACAGAATTTTTTTAAGGTTTCTAACATTGTTATCAAACTTACAAAAGTCTGAATCTAAAAATTCTATTGCTGTTGTTGGGCACTTACCCTCTGGGTCTTCAAACGCAAAATGAAATTTTCCAGATTCAAGACGAGTGCATTCTATTAGTTTAAATTTTCTTAGTTGCAGGTAAGCAGCTATTCCTATATCGCTAGTGGTGTACATGTCTCTCTCCATTTACAAATCATACATAGGTAAATAGTGAATTACAACTCGAAGTTAATCATCTTTTCGAATAAAATATGCTTTTTGTTCAACTGCTTGTGGTAATTTTAACTCATAGGTTAATTCTGGAGAAATTCCTTTTTCCGTCTTTAATTGACTTGCTAGGGAATACATTGCACTTTCACATTCTGACATTGTTCTTAGTAGTTCTGCCTTTTTTCTTTCAAAATTTAGGCACATAGTAGAAAAATGTGCTTCGAGATTTGTCAGGTCATCTCTAATCGAAAAAATCCTCTCTATCTCTTGCCACTCTAATTCTATGATTTCTGATGAAATTGTAGTTTCTTGTTCTAAGACTTCCTCAGTCTTTTTTTGTTCCTTCGACATTATTTCTCCTTTCTAATCTTTAATGTATGTCGCGAAGACGTTATCGTCTGTTTCTATATTGTAATTAAAAGTGACAACCCTGCCACTAATTGTGTAATCGTTATCTACTCCAACTGACTGTATTGCACCGTTTACGTAGATAGATTCTGTATTTGCCTTTGGAAGATTATCTAATGAGAATGTTGTAGCTGGTGAAGGCGGTGGGTCTCCATTCTCTTTCAAAACCTCTCTAATAATTAAGTTATCTTTTAAAACTTCAGAAAAATTACTTCTAGTCACAGTGTTTGCGGAGTCTCCAGATCCTCCGCCGCCGCCGGCAGCGGGAGCATTGGCTGCAGCCACATTTGAAAATAGTGAAGGAATACCAGCTTTTTCAAAGATAGCACTGGATGGTATTCCGGAGAGACCATAATAAGAACCAAATTCATGCTCAGGTATTTCTTGGAGAGAAATTCTTTCTCTAGGTATCTTTATCTCCACTGCATTTTCTCTAATAGCATAGTGAGGTCTTTCAGAGTTTTTACCTTCTCCCACTAAGTATCCGATGACCTTTACATTTATCTTTGTTTCAAATTTTCTTTCGTCTGATGAAAAATCTGACGTATTGTTGTTAGTTTGAAATTCTCCTTGAATAAAAGCTTCGTATCTGTGCTCTCCTTCAAATAACCTCTGATAATTTATTGTACCAGGTTTTGTAACAAAAGGCAATATTAATTCATTCATCTGCTGCTGATATTCTGTTCTTAACGTAATCTCATACATTACGGTAACATTCACTGGCATTGGCACTGTTATTGTTCTGTATACAACTTTACCATTTTGACGAGGATAGTTAAGTTGCTTGTTTAGCCTCTTTGCATCGGCATTTGCAAACTTTGTTGTTTTCTCTTGATAAATAACTCTTGAGACTGGAAGTGACCCGCCCTGTTCATCACTAAATCTTGGTACGCTACCTTGAAAAACTCCTTTGCTTGCCATGTCCTTCGTTAATGATGTGCGAGAAACAGTTATGATTGGCAATATTAGCATACCCTCTGAGTCTCTAATATCTTTATCATTCTTTACCTGAAACGATCTCTCAGCTGAGCCCCAAACAACTGGCACTTTTCTAGCCCCTTGATTGGTGTCTGTGTATAGATTTAATTGCTTTACATAATTTAGCATAGCTCTATCTATAGATTCTGGCGTGGATGCCTCGAAGTGCAGTTTTGCTATTAGCGAGGGTTCATCATTGATATATTTATCAGACATTGAATAAACTCTCCCTGGCTCTGACGCATGAAGCCGCGATTTCGAACTTTGAGTCAACTTGTCCAAACAACCACTTAGGTTCTGTTAAAGATAAAATCTCATACAGGTGATTTCCATACTGTATAAAATCACCCTCTCTTACAAAAAGATCCTGATCTTCTGTTAGTCTTCTTTTGTGAAACATAACTGATATTTTTTCTATCCTGTCTACGCCTAACGGTGTTGTTGTTGTATTTTGAGACTCATACTTTACCATAGCATATACTCTTACAGGATTCAAGAAATTCTTGTCGACTGCTTCACCATACACATCGTGAAAATTCGTGTGTTCTAAGCTTATTGGATAGTAAACAATTGTTTGGCCAACGACTCTTTCAATGATTTCATCGTTGACTTGCTTAACAAAGTCTTTTTCCTTCTTTCCTGTGAATAAAGGAGGTGGTGGACTGTCAGGTTGTGACCATTTATTATCATCCGATGCCATTTATATTACCCCACAAAGATATAATTTGGCACTTTTTGTAGTACCTTGTCTGTATTCTCCATCATTGCACCGTCTATTTCCACCATCTTGGCGTAAGTTAGTTCTGCTAGAGTTTCTTTTAGTTCTGTTCTAAGTTTTTCCTGTTCGTCTTTACCTTCCGATATTAAGGCAGACCCATTTAAAGTAACTGACTCTCCTGGTATTGGAACATTTGCAAATTTAGATCTTACTTGGCCGAGTGTTTCTTTGGATAAAGCCAGAGCAAACCTTCGGATCCATTGCTTACCAATAGCGTTTATACTACCGTAGGGAAGATTCCCAATGGGCAAAGTATTCATATTATTAACACCACTGGTTTGGTTATCGCTATTATCCCAAACATCTGTTGGTATTGAAAACTCTACCCACATCTTCTCTTGTCTTGCTGTTTCGGGTATTGGAAACAGTCTAAGTTTATTGTTTCTCAATTCATAAGAAAAGTGAGACATTCTTGTATATATCGCATCTTCAAAAGCCATTGCTTGTGCTTTGTTGTGCCAAGCAGGTATTAGCTGAAATGTTGAGTCGTCTGAAAACTGTCCGTAATTGTGCAAATTACCTACAACGTTTAGGCCACCATAGTAGCCGTAAAATCTCCACATAGCATGTGGGGTCTTGTAGTACACTTTCTTTACAAGGACTGTTTTTCCTCCGACAGAATTTGAATGAACAGAGTTGTTTATTATTGTTTGTAGGTCATAATCTTGTGTTCCTGCAACCGTATCAAAAGAAGCTGAAAACTGCACTGATCCCTGAAGTCCAACTTCAGAGCCAACACCGTTACCAATTCTCCTTGTCATACTGTAATCGAACTTTGGGTACTTCAATGCGATATGAGTACCAGAAAGCGAAGAAGACAGTATACCAGCTTCTATGTTACCCTTTGAGTCAAAAGACCCCGTAGTGTTACCTAATGCGTCTGAAAGGATATTTGTTGCTTGGTGTACATTTACAAGATAAGAATATTCCAACACAGCTTCTTCATAGGCCGCATAGACATTTCCCTCTGTGAGTTCTATATCCAACACATCTCCACCTAATTTCTTGTAAACATGCGAAACCTGATCAACTGCGCCAGATATAAATTCTGCAGAATACATTGGCGATGTTTCATCTGAATATATTTTATAAGGTAGTGTTGAGTTGACGTTTGTTAATGTTCCGGTGATTGGTAGAATAACAGCAGACAATGTGCTCGCTGGTGTTAATGTAGGTAAAGACATTCATGTTCCCTCACAAGTTATAGTTTCTCATTATAACTAGTTGTTCGAAGGGACAAATAACCTAGGTGTCTGTTTTAGTTTTGGTGGTTCGTCTTTTGCGCGTTGTAGAAGTAGTTTTCTTTTTTCTTGTCGTTGCCTTTTTCCTTGTGGTCTTTGGCTTCTCGATCTTTGGTTCTTCAACTTGAGCAGCTTCTTCTTCATTGACAAATTTTAAAGCATTGATTCTTTCTTGAGTCTGATCTAAAACTTCTTCTACCTTTTCTGCAACGTCGACAGCTGCTTCCAAAACAATCTCAACTGCCTCTGATACTGCTTCCTTTACTGTTTCTTGGACCTTTCCGATACTGAAACCTATTGCTGCTCTCTTCTTTGCATACTTCTTTGCGTATTTGGCCATTGTAAGGCGCTTTCTTCGTTTACCCATGGTAATTCCTTTCGTTTATGTAATAAATAGTTTAGAAATAGAAAAACCCCTTTCCTGTTAGAAGAGGGGTTGTTTCTGCTATAAGGCGAATTAGTTGCTAACTTACGTTACGTCGGCAGCAAGTCGACCAAATGCCATTGCTAACCAATTTGTGCCATCTGAAATAAGTTCTATCATAATGCCTTCTTTTGCACCCGACAAGACAATGTCGTTAGTAGCGTGTAGTGCTGTGAAACCGCCACTTATCTCAAGTCCCTTTACAGGTTGTGCACCAACTGCAATAGTTACGTCGTTGCCAGAGTCGCTTATTCGATGAACCTTACACCACCATCCCTTACCTGCTGCTGCAGGGGTAGGTAGAGTTACTGTGATTGCGCCTGCCGATGGGTCTGCTGTAAAAACCGTGCCGCAATCTGCGACCTCAACCGTCTTGTCGGCAGTGAGTGCCTCAATCTTCTTTCTATCTGCTGAATATCTTCCTAATTTTGCCATTCTATAAAATCTCCTTTTAAATCTTAAAGGTATAGTTCGCCTTACCTTTTCATTATAACTAGTTTGTCAAAAAAAGAAAAGCCCCACCAAGTTAATGGTGGGGCTTAATCTTTTACGCTATTGCGCGTTAGGGCTAACTATTAGCTAGCGCCTGCCTCACCAAGAAGCCCACGACAAATAACAAGACCATACATATCAGGTCGTACCATCTTCTTAGCGTAACGAGTCATTACACCCTTACGTGGTACGAAGTCTTCCGTACCGAAAATGGTAGGTGTTACCTGCAACGGTACATATGGGGCGTATACAAAGCCGCTCTCAAGGAACGAGCTACCCTTACGACCTACGAGGATAACGTTGCGCAAGAAGTAAGGATCAACGTAAACGTCAAACTTCTTGCTGAGTGAGCCAGCCCGAACAGCACCAATGGTACCTCTATCCTGGTCAGCAGTCACGCTTGCACGGAAACCACTTGTGAACTCAAGAATGTTAGCAACTTCTGGAGAGCAAACAACAAAGTTTGCACCGCCGCGAAGTGTCTTTCTGTGGATCTGAGCACTTACGTCATTGATTGTTTCAATGAGCGTCTCATACCATTCACTAACAGTACCAGTGAAATCTGGTGATGCTGAAGTGGCTCCAAGTTCATTACCGTTACTATCCACGAAAAGACCTGGTGCGCGTGACCAGTAGCGAGTACCAGCTGTTGCGCCTTCAACAAGCTCACCGAGAAGCTCACGGTCAATTTCCAAAGCAATCTGCTCTGAAAGAATACCGGTAAGCTCAACCTCTGCATCCAAGTTGTGGTATGCATTGAGGTCTTGACCAAGCTCTGGAGACCACTTGGCCTTCAACTTCTTGGTTTGTGCGGTTACTGCAATTGAATCCACCTTGATGTCGATCTCTGCAATCTCGTTCTTTGTAGCTCGAGATGCATCAGATGGGTTTCCAGTATGTGGCTTTGGTTCTTCAAGGCCGAAGGTATCTTGGCCAACAACTGAACCAAGTCCACCACCTTGGGTAAGGCTATCCCTCAATGGAACGTCGATGACGACATCGGCACCGACTGCAGTGCCAACAGCACCTGTGATGTGGTGAAGAACTAAGGTAACCAAGCCGGTAGAATCAACAGACGTCAATCTTCTAATGATCTTATCGCCAACAGCAAGACCGGAACGAACGTTGATTGCTCCAGGTCTCTTAGTTTCAAAGTCTGCGCCCAATTCGTCGCCAGTCGCGGCTTGCTGAATAGCGACAGTGTCAGTTGGGTTTCCAGACAAGATGTCTGGGTCGAACCTAATCAATTTCTTCTGAGCCTCAGTCAAGGCCTGAATCTGAGTCGATGCCAATACTTCAGTACGAGCACCATCTAAAGTAGCACTCCCTGTTGCGCTGGAATAGCCATTACCCAAATTATAGAAACCACTTGGTCCGTCCTCATTCAGCAGATGGCCAGAGAGGTCAACACCACCCGTAATCTGCTTACCTACGACGTTACCGCCGTAAATCGACTCTCCGGCGACGGCGCCGCCTACAGAACTTTCGTGCGTAAAGTCAAGGAAGAAAATGAGACCGGATGGCAAGCTCATTGGCTGAACCGATACGAGATCATTTGCTATAAGTCCACCGAATACACGACGGACGATTGGGAATGCAACTGCAGCGAAGCCTTCGACATCACCTGCAGCCATGGAAGAAGCTTCTCGAAGAAGTTCCTTCGCTTGGTTTTCAAGAAGTACTGCCATTCCCTGCTTCTGCTGGCCTTCGTTAAGGCCTTCGAGCAAGCCAGTAGCTTCCCACTTGTTAAGAAGTGCTGCACCTTCCGCTTGCATATCGCGGTTTTGTACGCCTTCTGTTAATTTTTGTAAAATAGACATTATAAATTCACCTCCTTTTCTATAAACTTTTTAGAATTATTTTGTCTTTATTCCTGCCAATGTTTGCATTCTACTGAACAAAGGATTGGCGTCCTGTTTTGGTTGCTCTTTTCGAGCCGCGACAAGTAGTGAAGACTTTCTTGAAACCATTTCACTTAATGTTGCTTTCTTCTTCACGTCTGAAGTAGTAGTAACAGTTTCGTTCAAAGTTTCGAACATAATCTTTGCTTCTTGTACTGTTTCGGCTTTCGAAATGGCTTCGACAATTTTTCTTTTTTGTCGCTCATTCAAGGAGGCATTTTCTAGAGCCTGGTTTATATACAGCAACTTTGCGTTAGAAACATTCATCGTCTCCAACTTTTCTTGCAATGTACTAAAAGCTGCATTAAATTTCTTGTTTTGCTTCTGCAGCTTCAATGCCGCAGAAGATAGTGTCTTATTTTCTTTCTGAAGTTCGGCAACCGTCTTTCTTAGTTCCGCATTCTTTTCTTTTATTTCGCTGTCTTGCTCTCGGGCGAGCAGCATTGATTCATATTCTTGCATAATAGATTCCGGGGTACCTGCCCAACCGGACTTTTGAGGCTCGCCTTCTACCCTAACCCTCTCCATAAGTTCGTCAAGGTCAATCTCTTCGTCGAGTTCATCAGATTCTTCAAGGTCAAGCTCCTCATCGAGATCTTCTTCGCTCAAAGTATCTCGAATTGTATCGCTAATAATTTCTTCTAAAGCCTCAGGCGTAATTGAGGGGCCAGTAATATCTACTCCTATATCACCAGAAGAGTCAAAGTCTGAACTGGCGTCTACATCATATTCTGTGTCTAAATCTGTATCCAGGTCAGGTTCATCATCTGTGATATCAATACCAATTTCATCATCTTCTAGTTCATCATCACCGGCAAACGGGCCCTCTTCATCATCTAATTCTGCATCAAGTGAGTCAAGCTTGATTTGAATTACTTCGTCATCGTCTGTATTAAACGCGTCTGGTATTTCCGCTGTAATAGGGTCTAATGTGGGACCCTGGTCTTCTTCAGAAGTCTGTTCAGTAGCTGGATCTCCAAAAGGATCCGCAGCTCCAAGTTCATCCTCCGGTGCTTCTTCTAATATTTCTGTCATTGCTTTCTTTACTTCTTCAGAATACTTTTCGATTACTAACTGCTCCGCGTTCCTAAGAGCTGCTTCTTTCAACGCTTTTGCATCGATGATGGCTCTTTCGAGTAGATTTGACATGTTTTTGACTCCTAACAATTTATACGTACAAAGTGGGCAAACGAGTTTGCCTCTAAGTAAATAGTATTAGGAGCCTCTAAAGGGAAGGAAAAAATTTTGAGGCTCTAGAAGGTGGAACAAGCGGCGTATACATCAGTGCTGTCTGCTAGTTTGAATGCAATCAAATCTACGCCGGCGATTTCAATTACCTTACAAGTGTTACCAGGAACAGTAATACTAGCATTGTTTTGATCATGTCCGGAATAAACTAGTTGGGACCAAACCGCCGAAGCATAATGATAAACGTAAATTTCACTTACTTCTCCGCCATTCGTAGTTGTTAGATGTAGAAATCGCTGATTTTCTGTGCTGTACACTCCACTTGCCGGTTTTGCTTTATTGACATCAGTAATCGCATCTGTAATGACCTTACATGCTGCGAGAGAAGCTACAGAGGTCACTTTTGTCCCATCTGGTCCGGCGATGTTCTTTGGTCTTCGGGTCCTACCCCAACTACTGTGCCTGTGAAACTCCGATGCTGGAGGTGTGTTACTAAATCCTGTTGCCATTTTATATTCTCCTAATCAAATTTATTAAATTTGTCTTTCATTTTTTGGGTTGATTTTTGGGACAACCGCTTTTTATTTTCCCTTTTTTCTTTTCTTTTTAGAGACTTCTTCTTAAAATATCTTCTATTCCTTGCCTCTTCGAAAATGCCAACTTTCTTGCATTTTCTTGTAAACTTTTTAATCATCCTCTCTACTTGATTCTGATCTGTAATCACGATTTCAACGTGACATGGTTTTCCTCTACTCATCGCATCTCCTTTACTTTAGAGCGTTCCATTTTTGCCCTGCTAAACCAAACAAACCGCTGATATCTACACCAGCATCACCAGGATCTCTACCAGACATAGGGCCGTGAGGACTAGTTCTGCCTGGGGTACCGCCTTCTCTTAGGGGCTCTGTACCTTCAAATACATTTGCCATCTTTTGATTACCAATTGCGTCGAGCATCTTTCTCTTCGTTTCTAAAAGCTTTTTTCTTCTAGTTTCCGCTTCTTCTTCTTTGGCTTCTTGTAAAGCTGCAGTATTCTGCTGTGGTTGTTTTGTTTCCACTACAATACCTTGCGCTTTTGTAATGCCAACTGCTACCTCCGCGACCAGGCTGGAAAGCACACCCTCTTCAAAAAGAATCTCTTTTACGCACTCTTTTATAATCTTTTTTAGATCTGACTTTTTCATTATACCTCATACTTCTGTAACATCTCATCAATGATTCGTGTTACCTTGTTCATAGTTATATTTTCTTTTACCATCTCTCTTGCTTCTCTTAACATAAATGCCCCAGGAGTAGAAGGGTCTGAAACCATATCAAAACATATGAGCTGAAAATCGTCTTCGACCATAGTTGTTCCATTTTGCTCTCTTACAGAGCCTGTGCCTCTAGAGGAAATACCACATGTTACTCCCTCCTTTATTAGGCCAGCAAGTACTTTGCCCATGGGTAGTTCTTGTAAAACTTTAATTTTACCCATAACAGCATCGCCCTCAGTCCATATGTTAGTAACCATGTGAGAGCATCTTTCCAAGGATATAACAGAACTATCTGGATGGTCAAGTTCTCCCAGGGCTCGCTTCTCCTTTACAAGTTGCTTATACTTATCTATTTCTCTAAACAGAGTCTTTCTTTCGTAAATCCTTCCGTTAGCATTTTTTGTGTTACATTTTTGCATGACACCTGTTAGATATATTGCTCCTTCTGCTACCTCTCTCTTTTCAGCTTCAGTTAACAAATCTTGACAGATGCCTCCGTCACATAGTTCGTAGTATTCTCTTATAAGTTTCATATCATTCCTCATTGCGGGGGCTACCCGCATCATCTATGACCCTTTGCAGCAATTTGCTACTGGTCGAATCATCCATCGAATCTTAGTTAGTGGTCTCATTTTCTTCTCCTTTTTACGTGGACTAATTTTTCCACCTTTAAACCCTCATCTCCGAAGACCATGCTACCAACATAAGCGGAGGCTGATGCCGCGAAACCTAACAATAGTCCGGTAATGAAAGAATCATCAAAAGTAAATAGTTCTGTTTGGTGTCTTACGAACCATAAAAAAATACCAACCCAAAAGCCCAAGCACATTGGGCAACTAAACAGTTGCCCTAGCTTTCCTTTCGTTGGCCGTATTGAGTCAAATATTTTTCCGTATACTAGGATTTGTGTTAGACCGTAGGATATAAGGCAAAACCAGATGAAAGTCACGAATCCTCACTTTCATTGCTCTCTCTAACAAGGGAATAATTGTACTGGAATCCGTAGGGTCTAACTCGGGCAGACATTGATCCCTTTTCAGCTGCCTGAGGTACGTCGCCAAGTTCCGTCGAATCTTCCGGTGTGGGTCGTAACATTGCATCAAGTTTAGCGTCATCATAATCTTTAGATTGCTTAAAGAATCTCTTTTCTCCTGTGATATATTCCTCTATTGAATAGAGCATTGCCTGAGTTTGATCTATTCCCTTTACTTTTGACTCAAGTACTTTCGCCTCAAGTGAGCCAAAAACGTTTCCGCCAACAACAGAACCTCTATCGATAAGACCCTTTTTAGCCAGGAAAGACATCATTCTGTCTTGAGCTACATAGGCTTTGTCTGTAAACTCGCTCTTTGGGAAAGTTATGCACTTCTTCTTTTCTAGCATCAATACAATATCAATATCCTCATGGTCAAAGATCATTATATCTCCACTGAGAGTCCTTCTAGCTTTAAGCTCAATCTTTGGATCAAGTTTTATATTTACATCAATCGACATTGCCCATCTCTTCCAGTAATTCTTGTGTCTGAAGAACTATCTCCAGTGTTTCAGTATCAATTGGTTTATTCTTTGTATTTTCAAGAATTTTGTATATCTTTGATATTTTTTCTGAATCGGCAGAACTTTCTTCATTATCCTGAGCCTTTTGCAGCTTATCCTTAAGTCTTCCTATCTCCTCGTTTAAGTAAGTCTTAAGCTCCAGACCATTGTCAGAGAAGGATGAGATGTAATGTCCTAGAAGCTGCTTCTGGTTTTCATTCAAGATTTCAGAGTATTCTTCATTAAATTTTCTTACGAATGTTGAATAAACAATTGAGTCTATTGGCTGTTGCGTCTCTTGTTCGGTAACCACAGAAGATGACATCTGATCTACAATGTTTTCTTCTAGTAAAATTCTATCTTTTATGGGCAGCGCATCTTGAAATATTGAGTATACAGACGCTATTGTTTTATAATTTGGTACAAAATTGTTGTAAACTTTTGTTGAAAGCGTTTTGTTAATTTTGTTAATCAGCGCTGATTGTTCTACAAAAAGATCCTTTTTATTTAAACTATTATGTTTTTCTTTTACCTCTACAACAATTTTTTCTGCAGTTGTCTTTTCAATATCTCTAGTTTCATAGATTGTTTTATAAAGTTCAAGTTCGCTGTTTAGTGCGGATCCCTTAACAAAATGATCTTTTATAATAGAGACAATTTTATTTTGTTTATTCTTGTTGTTCTTTACAACGGACTCAGTAAGTTCCCTTACAAGTGCCTCATAAACAAACGCAGTATTTCTTTTCTTATTATGCTTCAGTCTCATTCTTTTTATCCCTCTTGTTCAAACTTTCAAAAAGCTGTTTTAATTCCTTTTGATTATTAAGAATTTTTAATTCCTCTACTTTGTAATTAGTATTCTCTTCCGCGTAAACACTGGTACCCCTTGCTAAACTTGAAAGTTCACCCATGCCAGGAAACTTTTTCCTAGTAGTACCCGTTTCAGGAGTAGCAGCACGATTCATATTTTTCTTTCTCGGTCCTGAGCTTTTTCTTCTATCTCCTCCCGTCTTAGTAGTTCGAGGCTCATACCAGCCGTGAGACGCGCTAGTCGTAGTTCTGCCTTTTTTATCTTCTCGTTTTCCGGGGGGCGTTGCTAAAAGAGGACCATCATCTGCAGCAGGAGTGGCTGGTGCATCAGCCGCGGGTGTATCTGCGCCGGTGGCTCCAAGCTCGGGCTCAGCCCCCACTGTTCCAGTGCCTCCGGGCTCTCCTGTGTCACCGCCAAGGTCTCCACCAAGATCTCCGCCCAAGTCACCACCCAAATCGCCACCCCCAGTGTCGGCTCCAGCGTCGATGCCTGCTGTAACTTCCGCCTGCTCTGCTTCACCAGCAGTCTCAAGGGATGCTTCAAATTTTCTATCGTAAAACATTTGCCTTCTATTTTTAACAAACTCTTCATCAGACATACCAAAGAGAGTCTTAGCCAACCACTGCTTTGAGAAAAAACCTTCAGTAGCTGAAGATGCAATATCAAACTTTGTTTTCCAGTGCTCAAGCTCTTGCATTTCTGCAATTTTTGAGGGATTATTTAAGTAACAGGTGAAGGATACTAAATCTTCATCCCGATAACCCAGTGTGTAGAGATGAATAATTCCTATTTTTTCTAGTTCTGTTATAATAGCTCGTTGTAACCTTTGTACTGTTCTAGCAAACCTAATGTCTTTCTGAGCTAATGTAGTCTTATCTTCGACTGACTTTTCTCCATCTGAAGATATGTAAGCTGATGGTATTTTAAGTGCCGAGAATAGTTTGTCTCTAAGGTATTTTACATCTTCAATATCTCCGGTGTATTTACCTCCCGCAACAGATTCTATCTTGGTTGCACTATTACCACGAACCGGAATAAAGTAGTCTTCCTCCACTGACAGCGGGTTGTATCTTAAATCAACACGGCCAGTATTTGGATCTACAACTTGATTTCTCTTCATAGTGGTCATAACTTTTTGCATGTATTGTTCTATATCTTGAGGCGGTATATTTCCAACGTCTATGTAGAACGCTCTACGTTCCGGAGACCTAACTATTCTATACGCCATCATTGCATCTTCAATAAGAGTCAGTTGTCTCCAAATTCTGCGCGCTGGCTCTAAAACAGAAGTTCCATACGGATTGTACTTATCTTGCCCCAGGATTCTAAAGTGTCCAACCTGCCAATTCTCAAATGTTAAACCGGCGGAGTTCCATTGAAATTGTACATAGTTGGGATTAGTTTTATCTTCGCCCTCAAGCCTTTCTAGCTCTTGAGTAGGTAAACCTATCACAGATGTAATTCCCATATCGTCGTCGAGATCTAGGTACAAAAAAAAGTCACCATACTTGCACATGGTTCTACACCAAGAGAATAAATTGTGCTGTATGTTAAGCACGTTATAATATAGAGATTCAAGTATTGCTTTTATTTCCGCATTATCGCAATCGATTGCAAGTATCGGAGTTAACGCTGAGTGAGTTGTCATTTCATCTGCGTATATATCAAGCGATGACGCGATTTCGGGAGTATATTCCATTTGATCAAAATCAACATACCTCTCTGTTCTCTGTTGAACTGCCATGTAGTTTGCGTTTAAATTATCGTAAGGATTGTATGCGGTCTTTTTAAAATCCTTTCCTGAAGCGGATGTGAATTTGCTTGCATACTTATCGAGATCTATTCTTCTCAGTCTGTGGTTTGTTTGAGTTCTGTAATTTACTAGTGGTCCCGAAAGCAATCTTGTTAATCTTCTAAATAAAAGACTCTGTGGGTTTCTTGTATTTTTCTTATTTTTACTGTTATCTGCCATGTTTTATCCTTTAAACAGCCACGGAAAGTCAGATACAACTTTGTGGTGCTTGTTCATTTCATCATTCATTTTCAGTTTACTAGTGCCTATCATTCCTTTTATTCTAGTATCCAACTCATTCGTTGACTTGGTTATAGCACCAATAAAAGCTTTACTGTATTCTGCATTTTTTTGGTTTACAGACAAAGCAGTATCTCTTACCCAACATCCCATGGCACAGGCCATTATAAGGTCATCATTGTAAGATCTCATCGCCTCTGCTCGACCGTTATTCCATACAAATGTCTTCATCTCCGATATAAGCCGAGAAGAGTATATCTTAATTAGATTGTTTCTAATGAATTCTTCCATCTTAGCGACGATTAAGGGTCTGGTTTTTGATGTCGTAGAGAAACCAGCTACAGCATTTGACATTTGATCTGCTTGATATTCCTCTACAAATTCGTGAGTAGATTTTATTGAATGGTACAGATTTGGGTATTTCATTTCTTTCAATTTATCGAGTACAGCAAATCCTACCGAGTTATTTTCTACAACTAAAAGGCCGTTTCCATACTCTTGCCCAATATCAAACAAGACTCTAGAAAATATATCTGGAGTGATTTTACCTTGATACTCCGCGATGATTTCCATCGTTTCTAGCTTTACGACATGACAAACTGAATAGTCTTTTCCGTCACCTCTTGCAACATCTGCGGCTATCAAGTAAGTGTTTTCTTCCTCTCTTTCTTCCCAAATCCACAAGTTCCTGTCAAAACCGGTTCTATACTTAGGATCTTTGACCATATTATGATATAGTTCCATATCTTCTGCAGAGAAGACCGTTTCGCCTGACATATTAAAATTACATTCCAGTTCTTGTGCAATTTCTCTGCGCGACATGTTTCTGGTCTCTTTCTCAAACCAGGAATTATTTCTATCCGGGTGGACATCCCAAGGTAATTTTGTTGGAAAGAAATCATTTGTTTTATTTTCAGCTTCTGAATATATTTTATGAAACCAGTTTCCTACTCCGTTAGGTGTTGATAGAGCAATACATCGACCACCAGTTGATAGTGTGGGGTATAGACCCATCCAAAGCTCATCCAGGCCCTCAACATGCGCTGCCTCATCTATAACCAATAGCGATAAGGCTTCGGAACGTCCTGCGTCACCCGAAGTGGAAGAAGCTTTTATTTGAGAACCATTAGATAAAACAAAAGAGGTCCTATTATCTATATCCACCGTAGAAATACGTAACCAATCTGGAAGGTTTTTGATTATTGCTTTTACTTTTTTAACAAGATTAGCTGCGGTATTAAACTTTGTTGCTATCACTAAGACATTCTTTTCCCTGTGAAACAACATCATCCAAGCAACGTAAGCTGCTGTGATTGTTGATATGCCAAGCTGACGGGCTTTGAGAATAACATTAAATCTGTGATCTTCAAAATCTTCCAGTAGTTTTTCTTGAAATGGATACAAATGAAAAGGTATCAACCCTTTCATTGGGTGAGTTATCTTTGCATACGTGTGAATAAAGTACTCTGGTTTTTTGCCACATCGGACAATTTCTTTCATGATTTCTTGCTTGGTAAGCTTTATTGGCATGTACCCTCTTACGACTTCAAGCCACTGAGTTGAGTAAACTTTTCAAATTCTGGGTTAATTTCTCTCTCTGGTTCCGAAGGAACTCCACCAATTGCGTAGCACTTATGCACTTTTACACTACAGCGGATACGGGAAATATATTCAACTAAAACATCAACCTCGCTTGGGTCCGAAAGAGAAAGAGAAGACTTAGTCACTTTCCTAAACTCCTTCTGCAGAAAAGACTTAACCTTCTCTACCATTGATTCCATTTCTCCTTCGAAACCATTTGAGTGAACTTCTTTAAGTGGTATCTCAGCATGATACTTAATGTGTAATCGATCACCACTGATATGGGCCCCGAAGCCATCTATAATTCGGTGATCAATCAACGGATTCCCCTCCTCCCTTCTCAGACCAATCTTTACTGGCTCTCCAGACTCGTCGAGCGCTCCGTCATATGTATTAGATAGTACCTGTGATATACCGTTTATAATTTCTAAAGTTGTTGCCATTGTGTAAATTCCTCTGCAATAAATAGTTTGCTATTAGTAAATAGTTAGTTTTTTGGTCTCCAGCCTGAATTCCACCTTTCTTCTCTGTATTCCACATATTTGATGTAACAGTCAAGACAGCAGTCAAACTTTGTCATGTAAAGATCGTCACTGCTCTCAAAGGAATATTTACTACAAACCGGACATGTTCTTGAAGTTTTTTTTTCTATCCTTCGTGTTTTGATTTTAAAACCTTCAAATTCCTCAGTTTGTATATTACTTGAAGGCTCTTTGTAAAAGTTTTTTAAGTCTTTCAAATACTTGTTTTCTTTTTCTTCATCCCAGTTGTTCTTAGGATTCTGAATTGCTTCACTTCCATACTTATCTTTTATTGCCTTTTCTATCTTTGCTATTTGATCATAATCTATTTTTGAATTCATAAGGTCACCAGAAAAATTGTAAGGGCACCAACAAGTGCTCCGATTGAAGCTGGCGCGATCCATCCAAACTTTTGCTCATGAATAAAAGCTTCTTCTATCTTTAAATTTTCTTCTTTCAGCGCCTCTATTGTCGACTCTCTTGTTTTTATCTCGTAGTTCATTGAAGCATTTAATTTTCCAATGCGAAGATTAAATTCTGCTTGCTGACTCTCAAGAGCTTTTGCAGTTCTGAGTTTACACTTCTCTTCTGCTAGTTCTCTGTCAGTAATTATCTTTGCCATGGCATCACTATCAAAACACCAACCATCCCAGGGTATTTGATCATTCTTTTTTAAGTTGACGTATCTTCCGGGTGATGCTAATGAATAACTAGTAAAACTAAGAACCAGAAGTAAAACCAAACAACTCTTCAATCTTATTGTTAATTTCATCGGGATTATCCTTTGCTTTTTTTATAATTTCTTTAACTATTTTTTTTTCTTTTCTAGAAAGCTCTTTTTCTTTTTTGTTATATTTTTCTTCTATTGTAACAATAGCTTGTCTGTATTTTAAATTTAGTTCTTCTACTTTTTGACGTTCGATTTTATGCTGTTCTTTTAAAGCTCTTATCTGAGTCTCGTAGGATTTCTTATTTGCTTCCATTGCTTTGATTGCTGCGGCTGAACTTCTTCTTGAAATTAACCACACAAAAGCTGACCACAACGCTAAAGCAGTTAGCTTCCAATTTCTTTTTACCCAACACCAAAATAGTTTAATTTTAATTATCATATTTTCCATGCTTCCATTGAACTGCAAGATCAACTAGTGCTTGAGAGCCTATATAAGCTAACGTAACTGCAACCCAGTCTCCGCTGGCAACAGTCCCATAAAGACAAAGGCCCGTCGCTGTAATCCATGCGAGAAATTTTCTAGATATAAACCTTTCCGTATACTTGTCTGCAAATGCTTTTAAACGTGCCACCATAAATCCTCCTATATGTTTACATGTGCATAGCCATTTCTTTTCTCAATATTTATTTGCATGTCTACACAATCTTTTAGACTATCTAGGTGCGAAATAAGAAGAACAGTTTTAAAGTAGCCCTTTACCATATCCAAAATACGTACAAAGCCTTCCATATTTTCTTCGTCGAGAGCGGTTCCTGGCTCGTCAAGTATAAATAGGTCAGACTTTGGTAAACTGGACACAGTTAAAAATGCAAGGCGTATTGCCATACTTGCAATGGTCTTCTCTGCACCAGAGCCCATCTCTAGTGGACGAGGATCATGGCTGGGGTGTTTAATGAAAATATCTAGCTTGTCTTCATTATTAGAAATGAATACCTCAAACTCTACAATATTAGTTAATATTTTGGATATCTCTTGGTTAATGAAAGGTAATCTTTCTTTGATGATTTCATAAGAAACTCCGTTAGGATGACAACAAACCATAAAGAGATGGTAAGCTGCAAAGTCTTGTTCCAATCCTCGGAACTCTTGTTGTTGTTCTTGAGTGTGCGATAACTTCTGTTCAGAAGAACCATGCTTCTTATGTAGCTGCATTATCTTCTGCTCGCACAAATTCATTTCTTGTTCTTTACATCTATACTGTTCTTCTAACTTTTCTTTGTCTGACATCAGTTGTTTTAAGTTCTCAATCGCCTCTTTGTTTTCCTCATATTCTGTTGCCTTACTTTTAAGGTTGTCAAGATCAATTTGTTCTTTGAACAGCGCGCTGTTGGCACGCTCAATAATTAAATTGCTAGTCGTTATCAAATTTGCAAGGTTGTCTCTTTTCTGGATTAGCTCTTCGTGTTTTTCTATATATTTGTCTACCTTTGTCATCTCTTCATGGGAAATGTCTTCACCAATAGCATTGATCTTTTGTACAACTGAAGATATTTCTTCTGTTTTTGTTTCAATGGTCTCTCCAATAAGTGGATGACAAATAGTGCAAACTTTGTCTTGCTCTGTTACTAATAGACTTTTCTGCCGAGATAAATTTTCTAAAAGTAAAATTAACTCGTTCAATTCGTTATTGACTTTTGTAAAAGACTGTTTCTTTTCTTTATATTTTTCAATCTCAAAGTCACTTAAGAATTCTTCAATTTTTTCATACTTGTTCTTGTTTTCATCAATGTTTTTTTGTGCGTTAGTTTTTTTAGCGTTTATCTGCAGGATTGCTTTTTCTTTTTGTTTTATTTTACTAGCTGTTAGGACGGGATCAATAATTTCTGCAGGGACGGAAGATATCTTACCTTCCAGAAGACTAACCTCTTGTGTTAATTCCGCCATCTCTTCTTTGAGAGAAGCACAAATTGCTTTGTTCTTTTCAATAGCAAGTTCGCTCTTAGTAATCTCTGCCTTGATGTCATTAATGTTTGCATCAAAATCAATACCTTCTAGGCGTCTTAATGCTACCTTTATATCCGCTGAGGCTTCTTTTGCCATCTTGAATTTCTTGTCAAAAATTTCTAGATCTAAAAACTTTGCAAGAAACTCTTTTCTCTTAGTCGAGCCTTCATTAATGAAAGAAAGAGAGTCTAGTTGAGAAGCCATTGAAGTCGCTAGAAAGTCTGGTAATGTGCCAAAGTATTTTCTTACATTTTTATCAGTGTCTTGCCTAGATGTTCCGTTTAGGCTTGTGTGGTTACCAATGGTATCTTGTGAGTAGAACTCTAGGTCAGTTGTTGCTTCTTGAGTCTCGACGCCCTTTAAGCGCTTTGTGTACTTATTAGACTTGCGCTCGATGATGTAGTCTGTACCGTCTACTTTAATTGTTGCTGTCGCAGTACACTCATCTTTATTTTGATTGATTATGTTTAAGTTTTTACGAATAGACTTTGAAGTAGAGTTGTACATAGAATACAATAAAGTATCTACAATAGAAGACTTGCCTGAATAATTCTTTCCAAAAATACCTACGATACCTTCTAATTTTGTAAAGTCGATAGTGTTACCTTCTCCGTAGTTAAATAAGTTATCCCACTCCAAGCTCTGCAGAGACCAATTAACGTTTCGCATAACATCTTCATTCTCTTCGATTTGTTTGTTAAATTGTTTATTTAATTCATAAACTCTTTCCAATACCTCCTCTGTTGCTTCGTATTCTTTTAGATACTCGGACATTAGAGCTTCTTGAGTTTTCAGATCCCGCAGGTCTTGTTTCTCTAGTCCTTCAGGTGCAGCTACCTTGATTTGTTTACCGGCTGCTCTATTAAGATAAGTTACAGACTCTGGGTTGTATCTGTACTTTGCAATATCTACAGCTTTTCTGACCTTATCTAGAGAGACGTTACTTTCAGATACAATGCGCAGTCTAGCTCCTTCTGGGGGTTTTGCTCTGGGAAGATTACCCTTTTCGCTTAACTTTAATGTCACAAAAGGCTTTGGGTTGTCAAAGGTGATAAGTCTGGTAGTAAACTTATCTTTACTTTCAATTTCCCAAAGTAAATAACCTTTGTCTAAGGTCTCTCCAAAGTTTTGTTGGACTGTTGACCCTGCATACCAAATGCGACCTTCTTTATCTAACTGTTGAGTCTTGTGGATATCTCCAAGAAAACCAAAGTCAAACTCTTCAAAAATTTCAATACTATGGTCTCCACCTAGAGTCCAGTTACTATCTGTCTTTGACTTGTCGATGGCACCATGGTACAAGGCGATATTTATTGCATTATAATCCGATGGCTCTACCCAATTATCTTCGTCAAATACAGACAAAACATTTAGACAGAACTTATCATTAATCTTTACTTCTCCAGCATTCTTTAGCAATACAAGATTTGGATTGTTGATAGCTTTTGCAATAGGAGACAAAGCATCTTGTCTCGAACCATTACGTAGATTACCATCATGATTACCTAAGATAATATATGTTGGTGCGATAGCGGCCAAGTTCTCAAAGAAGTCTCTACACATATCAACAAACTCCGGAGAGATCTGTGTTTTGGTGTGTGCGATATCTCCGCAGTGGATAATGTAGTCTACTTTTTCTTGTTTTAGTGATTTATATAATTGTTTGAATACTTGTTTATACTCGAAGTGATATTTTAGATTTCGGATGTGTGTATCCGCAATGTGAGCAAATCTCATTTATTCTCCGTAAATGGTTATAGTATCTTTATTCTATCAAAGGTTTTTAGGTATGTCAAGACTATTATAGACTCATACCGTAGTTTTTGTCATAAATAGCTTTTGCATTCATCCGCGGGAGTTTGCCGGCAAGACGGCGGACGACGATATTCGAATAGAAGTCCCTTAATGCATTTCGTCCGCGGGGATTCTTATCGCGTAAATCTTTTTCAATGGCTTGAAGTAGTCTTTCGTTCTCGGGGTCATCTAAATCTTCTGGAGCAAGCGCTATGCCTTTACCCCGGCTGGTTGAGTTAATCCCAATTGCATCAATTCTTGGAAATTTTGGATGACGCTTAAGGGGCCCCTCCTGCTCCAATATTATGTTAGTGATCTCTTCTT
>NTLX01000055.1_pt1 | contig 22624 bp, 38 predicted proteins | sample 1251771 | NCBI WGS metagenome assembly NTLX01 (sample SAMN07250028, study PRJNA358725) | marine metagenome | isolation source: viruses from ocean water | place: Pacific Ocean: North Pacific Subtropical Gyre | collected 2015
TAATCAGGGTCAATTTCTCCCTCTATATCAATATTCATCGCTCTGTATTTTTTAGCGAAAACAACCGCCCTCGCTTCAAGTTGTTTGTAAGTGTTTTGACATTCTCTTTTATAAGCCTTGTCAAAATCTTTGTCTTCAAATGAGAAACCCTCCTCTCCATGTGAGCGAATAAACTCTGCTGCATTAGAAAGTGCATGAGATTTCGCTAAAAAGTATTGTGCTTTTTTATAGTCTTCCATGTTACTGATTATTAAAAGTTCATAGCCAAACCGTTGTAAAGTAAAGAAAAATAATCTTACAAGTCAACTGAATCAACAGCATTTCTATCACTTAGGTATCCCATGTGTAGATAAACAGCCCGAATAGGCATCTTGGTTATTTCTGGAATCTTTGTAACATCTTCGCCAGCCAACTTGAATAACGTGTCGTACCATCCCCACTTTGCGTTGAACTCATCTTGCTCGCCTCCTTCATTAAAGACCGCTGAGAAATCGTCAAGTATTCGTTCCTTATGCGCAAAAAAAAAGCGCACATACCCAAATAATAACTAGCGGGTAGGTTAGCGAAGTCTTCGTGCATCTCACCTTTGTACTCTTCTATCTGGTAGTTCTTGCCGTCCTCGTCTATGATAGGTCTATAGAGAACACACATGAACTTCAAAGGCTCGTCTTGTGTTGCGTATGTCTCGCAGTCAATCCACTCCCCAGTGGTGAACGTTTCCCAGTTGTTTACAAACCCGTACTTCTTTCCCTTGACAGTGATCTTAGCAAAGAACTTCTGCGTGGGTTGTTTCATTAACCCAGCGATATGAGCCATTGCTTTGTCGTGGGCTTGCTTAGATAGCTTGGATACATCCTTGACGAATATCGTAAGCGAAGGAGACTCCTGCCAAGCTAGGTACTCACTTATAGTTATGTCTCCAAATGTAGCTGGGAGTTTAATTTTCATAAAGCAATATACAAAAATTATTTCAATGCGTACTTACCGTAGTTTGGTCTGGTCAATTTAAATGTAATACCATACCTAGCCGCATCTATAGCGTGGTTGTAATCGTCTATAGGCATCGTCCTACCCTTGTCCGCCCATTTATACTTAGACAGTTCTTTGTGTAGGTTCTTGCCCTCTGCTATGATCTTATAATCATTCATAAGCATTACACCCTCATTCACTGACCCCTGACCTTTCTTAGCCCCTTGAATGTTTAAACCCTTACTTCTTAGTTCTGCTATTAGTCTAGGTTCTGAACTGTCCGCAATAATTAAGGACTTACCGCACGCCTTTGAGGCTATCTCAAATATCTGCCCCGTGGTTAGGTGTGTTTCGTACAGCTCTTCTTTTAAATAGATAACCCCGTTCTTACGGTCTAGGGACACCCGTACAAGGGCTGTAGGGTCATTAGAGTACCCGAAGTCCATACCAAACCAGTAATCGCCTGAGAACGCTCCTTTCTCCCAATTAGTAAATACAGCACCCTCTACCTTTGCTCGCTTGCCTTCTCCATAGACTGACCACCAATAAGGATTATCCTTGCGGCTTTCAATCTCTTCAATCTGGCTCTGAGTTAGGAAGGGGTTGTCTTTGTAGGTCGTAATGAATGGAGGGTTTATCTCCATGTACTTATCTAACCAATGCTCATCACCTAGGGCTGGGTTAAAGTCGCAGATAATCTTGTGCCTAGTTCGGGGAAAGAGTTGGTCTACTACCTCTTGGTCTGTTAGCTGGGCTTCGTTTACCCATAGAATATCCCTTGAAGAACCGTGTACCTTATCGTGGGAATCAGACCCAAAGTAAGTAAGTACGTTACTACCTATTCTATAAACCCCGTCGGTCTTGTTATGATCGTCAGGGTTGTACATACCGTACTCTTTAAGTATGTTCTCAAAGTCCTTCCAAGCGGTAGCCTTTAGTGCCTTGAATGTCTCACGGGTTAGCCCTATTTCTACTCCCCCGTGTTGCTGACAAAAAAGCAAAAGGTAGTCTATTACTGCCCTTGTCTTTCCCGAACGGGTTGACCCTTGCAATAAAGAATACCTTTGTTTGGGTAGGTTATCTTCTAAGTATGTGACGTTAGGATTTATCAAGCTTCTCTTGCATCCACTCTGGAAGGTTCTTCTCTTCTACCTTTAAGTCTACTTTCTGTTTAGGTTGACCGTATAGATAACCAGCGTATAGCTTCATAGCTACACCCATGTTTCTACCGTTATTCCTTAACTCACTAGCAACTATATCCCAGAACTCTTCTTCTGGTAGTGCTGATCGCATTAACTTATGTAGGCTCTCCTCTACTGCCTTTGGCGGCCTCCCAGCCCCCTTCCTTGCGCCCCCGTTATTCTTTCTACCGTCCATTGATAGTTAATTGTTTATTCAATCCAAACAACCTCAGTCATTTCCTCCTTAATGAATCTTGACAAAAGGTCTTGGGTGGTTGGGTGTTCACCCTCTCCATTGTTCCATGTTACGTTTCGGGGGTTGGTGTCTACATTGTAGACTGTGTAATGTTGTTCCGCAACCCACTCCGCGAACTCCGCCGCAACAAGCCATTCGTCTTTACCTTTAGGGTTTAGGTTTAATTTCAACTCTTTATTCATTTTACTTCTTTTAAATCGTTTAAACAAGTGTGTTATCAATCCTCTGACAACCATCTAAATAGTTCTTTTTCTGAAGGAAACTTAAACACCTTATATTCATAAAGAATACAGTCCTCTAAAATTGAGTAGATATCAGAGCTTTGTCTAGTTCCTGATTGCAATTCCCAACCCCTAGACACACCACCTTCAAGATATCGCACAACATAAGAGCTACCCTTATAGCTTTCTTTTTGCACCCATAACTTTTCTACCCCCTTAGAAGGGTGTTCCTTCTTTAAACCATAGACAAAAGCAGAAGCAGTGTCTAAATCTTCTTTTTTAAACTCACCCATTTATTTAATGTCTTTTAGTTTAACCATCTCTAAGGCTTCTTTAACTTGCAAGGGGTTTAGCTCTCTCCAATTAATCATTTTAAACTTATTAGGGTCTACGCCAAGCTCTTTCAAGGCTGTATCAACAACACTTTCGTCGCAATTCTCTAAGAAGTCGCACATAAAGTTCTTAGCCGTATCAACCTTACGGTATTTCTCTTTCAGTTCGGTGTGTTCTCTCAACAAGCCCTCTTGAATCCAATCACTAGGACTGTAGGTTGGTTTAATCCAGCACATACTATTATTATTTATTTGTTTTTTTAGATTCAATCATAAGAACCCAACCACACTTTCTTCATTCGCCCACTCCTTTTACAGATGTAGAGACGTTCAACGCCGTTAATAAACTCAACCTCTCTCTCTAAGTGCCACTCCCAGCGAAACCCGAAAATTATTCTAAGTGTATTTAAGACCATTTTGTTTTGTTATAAATTATTCTTCCTATCGTTTCAGGCGTACTAAATAACACTCGTATAATAAAGTACCAGTACCACGATAACCCAAAGGTAATACATATCCCTACGGCGAACAAGTTGAGGGAAAGGAACTTTAGCAAGTGCCACCCATCCCTAAAGGCTAGGTACTGTCTTATCCATACTGGTATGTAATCCCATACTCCACCTTGTAGCCATCCAACCTTCCAAAAGTACGATTGTTCTTCTTTATTCATATCCACACCCCATTCCTCATAGGGTAGTTCCGTCCACACGTAGCGGGGGTTACCAGGGTCTGACCAGTCTGTTGATAGGCTAACCATTTTATGCTTATCCCAATACCCCTTTAACTTTCCTTCTTCGCTTAAGTCTTTGAAGAACTCCGCTACCCCTGCTAGGAATATGAGTATTAGTCCTGTCATTTGCTATGTCTTATTGTTCGTTTTACTCTTTTGAACGCCTTGTTAAAATGCTTAACAATATACGGTGTTCCAATTGGCAACCTCATGTACATATCAGACACCTGAATAGACCCCTTTATATATTGAGTCCTTCTGCCTCTAGTGTTCTTACGGTTATTCATTTCCATAGTTTATAGTTTGCAATGAACAACAATAGAAGACCTACAAACCATACCGCGGAATCTAAGGTAGTGTAGTGTCCATCTATTACATCCCTTACCCAATATACTGATATGATTGCCATTATTAACCTTGCTAGGTTTGTTAGTGTTATGTACTTCAATGGTCTGAATTATATAGGTTATGTATTAACCATCCAAGGCATAACCCAGATAGTATGTAGAATACAATTTCCATATTAATTAGCAACTTAGTCCTTCAGGGATCATCCCTTCGTGGTAAGCGTCTGAAATAAAGATTATCGCATCGTTGATTAGCTCCTCGGCCGCTGATTCTCTTTCGTTTAAATCTTCACTTTGAAAACAATTATACTCGACTTGAAGGGCGTTAAGCTCCATCTTGCAGATGTTGTACTTTGAGAAATACTCTATCTCTTTGGCTTGACTTATTAAGTCTGAGCGATTCTTTATTGCCTCGTTGAAGTCTTCTGTAAATTGAAAATCTGTGGGGTTATTTTCGTCCATCTTGTTCAAACATTAATAAGGTTACAAACGGTTGTACTATTGATAAAGTTAAAAGAATCCCTAATCTAAACCAAATTGAATCACTCATGCGTTGTACTATGTTTATAATTTCCCACTCTACAAAACAAGCGACTAGATATAGAATAATGTATGACAACACCGAGTATATAGCGTGCCTTTTGTAGTTGTACTTTTCCATCCGCCCGCTATTTAGAAGGTAGTGGCATCCAATTCCATATCCCGCCAGCTTGGCTAATATTTAATAGGTCGCCCCAACACTCTATTTCCCAATTCTCACCCGACTCATCTGTGTGGGTTCTTTTTGCAATATGCACACGATATTCGTAAACCACTAGCACCTCCTTATTGTATTCGGGCGGGTCTTTAGATACACTTCGCCAACCCGTTTCATACCCCGCGTGCTGTAGTAATCGGCTAGCAAGGGTAAACGCCGCGCTAGGCTTGAGTAAGTGGTTTAATTTTGCGCTAGAATTGACCTTTGTTACGCAGTCATTCTCGTCCTTCTCGAACTCAATGACTAACGGATCAGTGCCATCCATGTCTGATTTAATTGTTACTTCAAGTCTTTCTTTCATCTTAATAAGTTGTTAAAATACACTTCATACTAGCACGCTTAAAAACATAGCTGTAACCATGCAGTACAATATAAAATAAAATGCGTAATAAACAAAGTCCGTCAGCATTTGATTCCTCCGTCTAACGCGAGCCTTCTTAATATCCTGCTCAGTGATTGGTTTACCTCTGTAAAACACGGGGCAATTGTCAATCTTGATGGGTTCCATACCACCGTCCCATTTGTATTTCATAGTAAACTGTCTTTAATTATTTAGCAGGTAAACTATAATTCCTATGAGTATAACGGTTAAGACCGCTAATACTGTTGTTACTCTGTTATCTTGTTTCATTTAAACTTCTTTGTGTACCAGTGAGGTAAGTCCATAGTCTGGTCTTTGTAGCCTGTGTTTGGCTTTCCTGAGTCTTGCCAGCGTTTGAACTCATCTGTTAGTTCGTAGAGCCTCTTCTTACCAAATGCAATTACGTCAGGGTGAAATAGATACTTAGCCGCGTTATACGGTGCTTTGTTCTCTACTGCTACGTGTTGGAAGTTCTTACATCCTGAAAGCTCCAAGTAAATAGCCCCCTGTAGGTAGTAACTGAAGTTCACAATAGAACGTTGGTATTGATCGTAGGACGCGTCCTTGGTTGTCTTTAGGTCTGTGACTAAACCCAAGGTACTATCTACCTCGTCAGCGTATCCGATAAACTCAACACCGTTGATCGTTCCCTCTAACTTTACCTGTACTTGTACACTTCCCTCGTTCTGGAATCTGTAGACTTGTTCTACGCTTGCTTTCATCAACTCAGCTTCGTGTAGTTCATCTACTGTTATGAGGCTTTTCCCCTCCGCGTCTTTGTCTACTTGTTCTTTCCATAGTTTGTAGACCTTCGTAGCGCGTGGGCTTTTAGCCTCCTTTAGTTCGTTTAGTATCTCTGTCTCATCAAAGACTACGTACCTCTTATCAAACTCCCACGGTTCTAATATTAGGCAGTCTACTAAAGACCCCTTGAACATAGCCCCAGAAGTCTCACGTTTGTTTGACTTGTACCATAAATAATGATTTGGGGATTTATTAAATTCCTTTAGGCTTGTAAAACTTAGGCGTTCCATTCCTCGTATGTTTTGATTTTTACTTCTCCGTAGCTACCATCTGTAGCGTTTTTAACTGTTAGAACTGTGTACCATTGCGCTGACTCATCAACTAATATGCACGAGTCGTTGAACACACTTAGGTAACGAGATATAAGGCCGTCACTCTTATCCATGTTCATGTAAGGGTGATACCCCAGTATACCGTGGGCGGTTATGATTGCTTGCGCTTGTTCTAGTGTCTTGAATGTTATTAAATACATATCCTTGTTTTTTGCTAATGTATAACTATTTTCTCAAACGTCCTAACAAATCGTATCTACGTTGGTGTTCTAGATATCGCTCGTACTCCTGAACGCTAGACAAGAACCCAGCTAGTATAGTCACGTCTACACAGCCTTGTATGTTTGGTTGTATCACTGGAATACCTACCGCAGATATGTAAAGGATATAACTCCCTAGGGGTAGGTCTAACTCTAAATCATAATCCTCAGAACATTCAATATCCCCACAAGAAGTACCCGTGATAAAGTTACCTTGTAAATCTGTAATCCAGAAGTTAGTACACACTACGTTGTCAGGTAGAAAGGTGTAGTATTGCTCCCCGTCTATAATAATGTGAGTAGGTATAGCCTCTACGTTAAACTGAATACATTGTGCGTAGTTCTGAAACGTTCCGCAGTTGTCCTGTACTTGAAAGGTTGGTGTTTGGTTGGCGCATATTTGGACGTACCCCATTGAGCCAAACTCATAACACTGGGCTTGTGCGTGGTATCCTGCTAAGCATAGAAGGAATACAACCAATGCCGCTAGCCATACTTTCGCCGCTAAGACGTGTCTATTTATTTTCTTTGTCTTTGGTAGTTTCATATCCTTACCCATCCTTTTTTTGTTTTGCGCTCCAAGTAGAATATATTCCTTTCCTTATCAAGTACTACTACTCTTACCTTACCGCGTTTCATTTGTCTTAGGAGGCTCTTATACATACTCCCAGCTTTTTATTTTGTTTCTGATTCTGCTGTAATTTACTAGCCCAAAGTGCGCGTCCGTTACTTGGCCGTCCTTGCTCCAATAAGCCATGCGTGTCATCGGTTGCCCTTCGTTCATCCAGTAAATCCAGATCAATCCCTCTTCGTTTGGTTTCTCTTTTCCCCAATCCTTCATAATCTATCTATTATCTCTTTTGCTTTTTTGAATATCGCCGCTTTTAAAACACTCTCTTCTGTCAAGATAGGTTTAATTACTTGCCCCTCCCCTAGTACGTGGTTCTCCCCTGTGTACTCACCAGAACATAACCACTCCCTTAACTCTTGAAGCGCATCTAAATTGCTCTTAACATAGATTGCTTCAGACTCCATTTGAGTTTTCTCAGCGGCTATCCTGTTGAATTCTATGATCTCTTGAACGTCTTCGCTGCTTAAACTTACGTTCTCTTGGTTATCGCCCTGCATTTAGAAAACTACTTATAGCGTTACTAATTCCGTTTAATGATTCGTGTTTGATTCGTAGGGCTTTTAGCCTACCCTCCTGCATGGCTACTATGATAGCCTCGCTTTCTGAGTTTACCAAAGCCTCTGCCCTGCGTCCGTTCGCTGAGGATGCCTCTGACTTTAACTCTAGCCCAGCGCGTTGAATCTTTAGCTTCTCCTGCGCGGGTTTTAACTCCGTTTCTAGGTCGGCTATCTCTTGTGCTATTTCCCACATCTGCGAGGTAATAGTCTGGCGGCACGTTAAAAGAACATCTAGCCCTTGTGTACCGTCATACATCTTCCACGTTGCTATTGCTTCGTTTAGGTTCATTTCGATAAAAATGTTACCGCGAGAACTATCAAGGCAAACAAAATGATAGGCGCATAAAACGGAAGCAACACCCACCACCAAGACCATTCAATGACTCCTGTTAATTTCAGTACAATGAAAACTAGCGTGAGTAGGCCAAAAAAGCCTATACCACTGCTTGAACTACTACTATTCTTGCTCATATCCTTTAATTAATTGATTGATTTCATTAACCATATTCTTGTAGCACTTACCGCATCCGCTCACCTCGCCTTTACGCTTATTGAACAGCTTGGCATATATTTCGTGCATAGCGTCACGGTCTTCGTAAGACCCATCAAACCCCTCAACAATTTCCTTTGCTCTCGCTAGGTCTTCGTCAGTGAATGTCTTATCCCATCTACGAATAGGTTTAGGTAAGGGGCAACTAGCAAACTTTAAAGCCCACTTCTTACGCATATAACAACCACACAAACGCGGTCTTCGCTTTCTCTGCTGAAGGTACTCTAGTGTGTCTCTTGCTTTCTCGTCGAAAGGATGAGACTCTAACCACTTTTCTACCTTTTCAATCTCGGCGAAGTCTGCCGCCTGACCCTTGACAAGTTTCTTAGGTAGTGGTGTTCCGCATGAATCAGAACCACGTTGGAAGAACGGGCATGATCTACACGCCTTCGCTCTCTCGTCTTGTACTTTATTGCTTGCTATCAAATTTCTTTCTTTAGGAATTCTTTTACCCTCTCGATGCTTTTCCAAACTGTTCTGGGAGATACCCCAGAGAACTTACAAAAGTCGCTCATGTTCTCCCCTTCTAGGTATAACTGAAACAACCTACGTTCAAAGTCGTTGAAGTTGAACAGCATAAACTCTACCCTCTCGTGTAACAGCTTAGCGTAAATATCGGTTTTATTTTCTACTTGTGCAAGTTCATCCGTTCGGTATTTGTGACTTTCTAAGAATTTGTTTTGGTTGGTTGTTCCCTCCCTCCACATAACGAACTTAAAATATGAGTCCTTGTCGCTCTCTTCCTTGTCTTCTATCTTGTCGTAGACTCTTAGGTATGTATGGCTCACAAGGTCATAAGGGCATGAAGTAATACCCCTAGCTATTCTTACTAGTTCGTCGTAGTTCTTATCTATGTATTCATTCCAAGTCAACCCTTCTCCTGTTCTAGTTCCTTGAATTTGTTTTTATATTCTTCTGCTAAGTCTAGTATTTCCCTTGTGCTTAGCTTGACTATTTGATTTGACAATATAACCAATTCGTCCGCAGTTCCCTCGCCAAACTTCTTATCTATCGCTAACCCGTGGACGTATTGTTGACCCCCGTTAACCATATTACAGCCTTTGCACTGGGCGTTAACGTTCCTTTCATCCCATCTAGTTGAATACTTGGCGCGGGTTTGAAAGTGTCCGGCGTCTACTTCCTTCCAGTACTTTCTAGTACCGCAAGTAATACACCTAACGTATCCAGAAGAATCCGCGTCACGTAGTCTTATATACTTGCTAAACCAACTGTCTAGTCTCTTTACTGCTTGGCTTCTTTTCAAAATGGTAGGTCGTTATATTCATCTTCTATTGTCACCTGCTCTACGCTAATATACGAACTCCTGTCTAAATGCGCACCATGACACCGATAACGGTTGCAAGTTACATCATAATCAAAATTAACGTCCGCGCCTATATTCCCTTGATGTGAGAACTTGGTTTTCAAATTTGTGACCTGAGTATAACCCGACTGTTCTACCGTGTCAAAGTAACGGTAAACACATAGGCCGTTATGGGCTTGATCTCTAAAGTCTCCTGTTCCTTTTACGTCGTAAAGAGTAGGCTTAGAGTAAGTACCGTCTTCTTTCTTTTTCATCTTAGTAGGGTGAGCCACTAAGAACAGATGAACGTTGTAATCCTGAACAAACTGGGTTAATCGCATAAGAGTATCCTCTATCTCTGCTCTACTCTCAGGGTCTTTCCTTCGTACCTTGTTGAAGGCATCCACCACGAAGAAGTCTATTCCAAATTTAAACATTTGTTCTTTGAACTTCTCGAATAGATAGTCCCACGTAACCTTCTCGCCTTGTTCTGGCATCGTGAAAAAGACCTTATCCTCTGACCATGTTTTGAACTGGTCTAGCTCTGTCTTGGTCATTCTACCAGTACCCGTGAAGGGCTTTCCTATGACTTTACTAGCCACCCTACCCAAGTGATACTTAACGGGGCGGTGTTCTGGGGTATAAAAAGATGCCTTGTACCCGTAGTCATTGACTAGACTTAGAACATAATCTTCTGTGAACTCTGACTTACCATGTGAGGGAATACCCGTAATGACTGTAAGCTGACCCATCAAGATAGAAAACTCTTCGTTAAACCTACCCCATCTTGCGCCCTTGGGTTTTATAGTGTCTTCGTATCCGTTGTCATAGAAGTCCAGAAGATCGTCGTAGAAATCCTTTACCGTAAAACAACCATCCACGGGGTACTCTACTGGTTCAACTAGGCTTTCAATGAGACAACCGTTTTGCAAATCGTCGTTAGCGTCTTTCCCTTTAAAGTGTATTCTCTTGCACCGCCACTTACCAAACCTTTTGATTAACTCCCTTTCTGCTTGTTGTCCTGCGGTGTCCATGTCCACGGCGATATAGACCACTTTCAAGTCATTCAGTTGGGGCGTGTTCTCAAAGACTTCGTTTACGTCCTTTGCGCCGTTAGGTAAGGAAATACAGTTCTTAACACCTACCTCCCATAAGGATAGTTTATCCATTTCGCCCTCAACTATGTAGGCTTCCTCTCCTGTTATGTCATCTATCCCGTATAAGGTTTTCTTAGTTCCCTTGGATTGAGTAAAACACTTGTCTGCGCTACGGTATTTTTTATTGACTAGAACCCCGTCTTCAAAATAGTTAAATACGACGTTGTTCATCTCCTTTCCTTTCGCAGGTTGGTAGTATCGTTCCTCTGTGATTTTGTTCTCGCGAAGGGTGTTCTGTGAGATGCCTCTACCCTTAAACCACTTCACTAGGTTGTCACTCAGGTTCGTGTGATTCAAAAACCCCTGCGAAGGTAGCTTGTATTCCTTCTTCATTTCCCGAATGTAAAACGATTCCTCGCAGTGGTGACACTTCCCTATCTTCAAATCGTGGTTCCAGCCTAGACACTTGTCGTTCTTCTTTTTTCTAGTGTGGCTACACGCGGGGCAAGTAGTTTGCTCCTCTCCTGACGACCGTTTAAAATCGTGGTCGTACCATCTGTCGTTATTCTTGCCGTAAATTTTCACAGTGCAATAGTTCTACCTGAGTTGTTTTGTGTTCCTAAGTACGGCAAGGTATTTAAAATTTTTGACTTCCAGTTCTTAATGGGTTTGTTATTTCCATCCTTCCAACCATTCTCAACCCATGATTCGTATTTGAGTTTCAACTGCATGGTGCATACATTTGATTTTTTAGCGACGGAGTAATTTAAGAAATCCTCGTACGCGGGTATATTTATTCTTCTTGTAGTATTATCTCTTGTAGTATTCTCCTTCGGGTTTTCCGAATACCCCCCTTTAGATTTTCCGAATACCCCCTTCGGGTTTTCTGAATAGGGGTATTCAATATTCTGAATACCTATAATTCGCTTTTTACATTGCTTGCCATCCATTTCGTAGTGAACTTTTATGTGTCCTCTCTTAGCTAGCTTAGACACCCATCCCGATACAGTAGAAGTAGACACCCCGTAAAGATCAGCGAAGTATTTATTAGAAGCCCAGCAAGTTCCAGACGCCTGAGTTAGTGCGGTGATTTCTGCAAATAGTAGCTTCTCACTACTTGAAAGGTCTTTATCGTACCTCACGTCTGCGGTTAGTACGGCGTAGTATGTTGGTTGTTCCATAATTCCTACAACTTGCTGTAAGCTGACTCTAAGGAGGAGAAAGACCAAGCCCATACACCAAAATCTTCGTCCTTTGGGTATATTTCTTTGAACTCCGTATCTGAATAAATACGCTTTTCAAAATCCACACAAACAGGCACGCTTTTAATTTTAAATACTTCGTAGTGCTTATATCGCCCGTTTTTAACTTCGTATATGTACATATTTTCGCTTTTCATACACAAAGTGAAGGTGAACCCCTTTACAGAGCCTTTGCCTTTAAATTTCGTTGGTAGTGTTCGTATCATAATTATATAGATAAAAAACCCCTTCAGGAAGTAGCGGTTTCCGTCAGGGGTAAGTGCGCCCGTTTAAGGGTTAAAAAATGTCTTTACGTCCGCTACTACGTTAGTGCAATATACGCAGATTAGTAGTCTAAACCAAACCTTTTTTTAAATTCTTCTCTTAGTTCTATTTCGTATGACCTCACGTCTGCGTCACTATAGTAAAGAACGTTCCTACTGTTTACCATTGAGTAGCTTAAACCCGTGTAGTGGGCTATCGTTTTAGTCTTGTACTTTAGTTTCAGTTTGGCAACAATACATGAAAGCATAGCGGAGTATTCCCCTTGAACGTGTTTCGTTATCTTGGCGTTCAACTCTCTATCATTCAAACTATTTAAGCACTGTAGAAGCCTAGCAAAATCAACCTTACAGTCTAGCTCTACTATCTTCTCTTGGCGTTTATCTACAAACACCTTATCTAGTCGGTCAGGGCTACGTGTAGAAATGTAGTGAAGTGCTGATGTACGGTCGCGGTTAATATGTGAGGCAATCTCTTTAAAGGAATAGTCCTTATAGGTTCGCTCTACAAAGTCTACCCTAGCCTTAACTAAGTGCGCTTTTCTACACTTGCCTTTAATTTCTTCTAAGGTTATACCGTGGTCTTCGCAAACCCTGTAAAGCGTGAACGGTAAAGACTTTACCCCGCTAGTATTCAAACCAGCGTATGTGTATGGATGTATTTTCATAAGATAAAAAAATAGGTGCTTACCCTAGCGCACCTACTTTCCCTAACCCTAAGTCTTTTTTAAGATTTAGGATATAACCCCTAGGGGGAGGCGGTTATTAAAACGGTTGTTCTTCTGGTTCTGTCTTGGCTACAAAGTCGCCAGTCTTCATCCACTCATACCAACGCATAGCGGTTGCAATCACATCGTTCTCTGTTCCTGACCGCTGGCTGTAAAAGTGTGCGGCGCATTTAACGGCCGTCTGACGCATTATCGCGTCGTCCTTGGAGGTAGACCCCACCGAAGTGGTTTGAGTCGATTGTTGCCCGTTAAAATTACCTGTATCGGGCTTCTGTACTTTACCCCAAGAACCGTAATCATTAGTTCCCTTGATTTCGTACTCGGCTACGTCACCAACTTTAAAAGGTGAATTGGGTGTTTTGTGGCGGGCTGTTAGAATCGCTCCGTCTTTAAATGAATACTCGAACTTATAGAGAAGTCCGTGAGGCCCATCATAAGTTCCATTTCCTGTAATCTGTGTGATTTCTGATAACATATTGAATTGTTTTAAGCAAAGATAAGAAAAAAAATAACCCCCGCAAACGCGGAGGCTATTCTCACAAAACAAAGGATATGCAGAAGTTAGGCGTTCTGCTTCGCCACTATGCTTTCTTAGCCCAGTACTCACACTTCAACACGAAGTACTTGTGCATGGCCTCATCTGATAGACCGCCTTTAGCTTCTTTAAAACTTAGAACCTCGTTAGCAAAGTTCAAAATCAACTGCTCATCGTATGGGTCTCCAAGTCCTACAAATTCATAAACAGCGTTAGCCAATAGTGTGAACTCTTCTAGGAATTCGCTGTTTCCTTGTGTGAAGTAAGCCCCTAGTAGGGCTAGTTGGTTGGGTGTGAATTTCATTTTTTTCGTTTTAAGTAGTCTATGTATGCTTTATTTGAGATAGTGTAATACCTGTTGCAGTCGTGACACTTTAATTGTCTTTTAATTATTCCCGTAGCCGTTACCTTTTTCTTGTTAATCTTAACCCTGCCACTAGAACAACTAGGGCAAGTCCATTTATCGTGACCGTTATACACCCCTTCGTGAAGTGTTACAGGTACATGGTTCTTTAACTTGTGGTAAACCTTCTCCAACAAAAGTACATCTTGTTCGCAGTACTTCACCATCTTTTCCAAGGCTTTTTTATCGCCCTTCATTACATCTTTCCACAAACCAAACCCTCCCGTGTCTAGTTTCTTACCTAGTCCTAGGTATTCTCCTATGTCATTCAAACGATTAGAAGGGAATCTAAAGTTGCCCCTAGCGCGTTTTAACGTATCAGTTGTGGTGATCTTAGCGGGGAAGTCTACCCCGTGAACTAGGAATCTAGTCTTTACCCATGGGAGGTCAAACCTATCTCCATTGTGGGCTACTGCGTCATCAGACTTTTTCAACTCTTTAGCGAACGCCTTGACTAGTTTCTTATCGTCCTTCCCATCCCAGACTAAAGTATGAACTTCGTCTTCGTCTTGCCATTTGTAGGATATACAAATTATCTTGGCTTGCTCTAGGATGTTGTCATAGGAAATAGACGTTCTATAAGACGGTCGCCAGAAGTAACCTATACACGGCGTTGTCTCAATATCCCAAAAAAGTCGTTTCATGCCCCTTGGTTTTCACGAAGATAACTAATCAACCTTGGTGTACCAAATCTTAGTCTGGTTTCCTTGATACACACCCTCCAAAAAGAATGTATTTAAAGTATCTGGGATGAACTCCCCGCCCTCATCGTAAGGCGTTACTTTTAAAAAGGCCACTTCCCAGCCCTCTACATCTACAATCCACCCAGAAGAAAACTGGTCAAGCACTTGTATTTCGTTTATATCCCAAGCCTCTTCGTAAACCCTACCGTAGCCCTGAATCATTTGTAAACGGTCGTAAGTATCTACTTCTCCTGAGCCGTCAAAGTCAAAAATATTAGGGCTAAACCCACCCCAATGACTTTCAAACTGAAGGCGCGTAGACACATCAAAATAAGTACTATCGTCAACTCGATATACTTGGTAGCCTCCAGATAGATAATTAGATAGTCCAATAACATCACGCTGTTTTGAGCATCCAAACAATAGAAGAAAGGGTAGTATTTTTAGTAAGTCCAACACGCATCGTTTTTAGAAGGATCGTTATCTACATGAATAAAAGTGTCAGCTATTCCGATTCTACGAAACCCAGCATCTACTAAAGCCGCGAGGACTTTCATTCGTTGCACACTAGAGCTAATGTGAATGTCAGCCGCGCACCCTTTCAAGTGGCTAGAATTAGGCGTACCACCTACCTTTTGATTATGCGAGGGCGAACGATACCCTGAGTTAATCCTAAAAGGCGTATTCGATAGTACACGCGCTCGGTGTAACATTCTAATAAACCCCTCTTGCATTTCATCACCTGAGCCTTCTACGTCGGGGCTATCAAACTCACTTCTTTCGAAGTGGCGGTAGTTGTTCCAGTTCACCATTATCACGTTTCTTTAAATACACCAATAGCTTACGGTAGTTTTCCCGTGTACGCTTATTCATTTTCTTAGTCGCCATAAATCCAGTTTCTAGGAATGTGTGTTCTGCTTGTGTTATGCCCGTTGGAAATACTCAAAGCACCCCGCCCAGACCTCATCCATACTGGCGAACGTTGTTCATTTGTGTTATCTCTCAATTCAGGGAATAAAGAGGTATTTTCACAAAGGTACTCTATAAGCCTATTTGTGTAGTGTTCCGCTCTATCCTCAGATACTTGCCTTAGCCTGTTGTACTCTACAGAACTTACGGGGCTTACATCATCTGAAAGCCTTTGACCTAAACCGCCGTTGTCTATTTTAGTCATCGCGTCGGGCAAGTATTCAAACACAGACCACCAAGCTAGCGCAGGGCGTATGTAGTCATTTAGTAGTGTTTCATAAGCACCGCTAACGGAGTTTGTTTGTATATCCGTTGACAACTTATCTCTAAGACTGTCACCAAGATGAGGTACTATACGCAAGTCCTGAGCCACCATAATAGCTGGCCTTAGATAACCTTCCTCAACTGAGTTATTGAGGGGTGTGTTATGCTTTACGTATGTAGTATTAATAAAATAGGTAGCCATTATCTAGGGTTTTTGTATCCGTTGTTTGGCATATCTGTAGGTCGTTGAGCTACGCGGCGGTCGTTCGGTTGAATACGTGCCTCATCGCGTTCGTCTACAGGAAGTGAGGAAATAATTCTTCTAGCCTCGCTAACAGAAATCTTTTTGTTATTCTTCTTCATATAAATACGGCGTTCCCAAAAGTGGTGACAGCGTGCGCCACCCTTGTACAGCCATAGGTTATACGTATCACTGCCTTCAGGCCCAAAGCCCGGATTAACAGGACGGTCACTAGCCGCGTCAATGTCTTCAAATCTGTAAACTTTACCCGCCTTAATCATTCGCTTGCAAAACTCTCTAGTATTCTCTGATACTTTATTAGGGGCGTAGGCATATCTTACCTTAAAAAGAGAGGTGTCTTGTTCGCTTTTCCCGTTAGGGTTAGACGAAGGAACTGAAGCGAACAAATCCTTTTCGCAGTCAATAGGAATACCGTCTACACGTTTAGAGTCTAGTAGTTCCCACTCTTCCCCTAATTCCTCTCCTTGGTCTATGAACTCCTGTAGGTGGTCTATTTGTACTGAAAGTGTTGTTTGCGGCTTAATCTCTTCCAACGTAATCGGAGAAAACAAGCCTAAAGCCTCTAGGATAGTCTCAAAGCCCTTCAAAAGCTGTTTGCGCATCGGTTTAACGCGTGTACGCATAAAAATCTCTTCCCCTACCTCTAATTCACCCTGTTGGCCTAGTTGCCCCGCTGTTTTTACCCCAAATAACGCTGGCGTTACTACGCGGTGGCCTACCATGATTTTGTTGGTACACTCTTCAGACAAGAACGAATATTGATTGTCTGCATCGTTGGAATTGAAAGGTATAATCTCAGGCGCGGAGTCTGAGTCATCCGCGAAGAAATTAACAAACTTACCCGCATTTTCCGCGCCCCTCAAATCATTTTCAAGATCGCGCATCATTAAGGCCTTCTCTTGATGACTTGGGATTCCGTTCTTATGAACTACAACCGCAGAAGGGAATAGGCCGTTTTTAATATTATTTACGTGGAAGGTGGAAATTTCCTTTTCTAGTTCAATGTAGTTCAACGCGCCTACATAGTCTGGTTTAGGATAGTAGTCAGAACCTACAGAGAACGGTTTAACGCAAATAATAGAGCGAACAGGTATAGAACCATCATTCACGTAGAAATAAGGCAATGAAATAGGCTTATTATCCTTCTTACGAGGGTCTAACCAATCGTTAGAGTACCAAAAGTTCTTAATCTTACCTTCATCCTTCTCGCCTACACGCATTTTCTCAAAAGGAACGTGGTTAATTTCAGCGATTCCCCCACCTTTTGAAGCGATAACCTCCAAATAATAACCCCCGTGTAGTTTAAGATCAACCGCACAAGGCAAAAGAACCTCATTAAAGCCTAATTTAGCTATCTGTAGACGTGTATCAGTATCAGTTGAGCTAATACCGTCACCCGTAACCATTAACGCGATAGAATCAACCAAAGCATGATGTGTAGGGCTACCCATATACATATCATTCAAGTACTGGGGGTAGTCGTTCTTTACTCCGTAGTTCACCCATCCTTTACGGTCTACTTGTTCGCTTCTGTCCTTCTCAGTATATGAAGCAAAATGAAACACCGCTGACTTTTTCTTTTCTTCCATTGTAATAATTTTAAGGTACGTCGCTAACTATGTCCGCGCTAGTCATGTTATACATAACAAAAGTACAGTTAGCCTCCGTTCCGTTATCTTGTAGGTTCGGGTATGTATCGCCGTCTCCCATTCTCCACCAGTGCTTAGGCTGTGTACCTAACAAAGATAAGTCATGCGGCACCCCTGAGTTGTAAATACTTGATATATTAGCGGTCTGGTCGCTATCCCAGATTGCTAGTTCATCCACTTTACAACCGTTCTGCATATAGTTACCACTAGCATAACGGCCAACCCTAAAGTTATCAGGGTCTAAACCTCCTGTATAACCATAGTTGGAGTTAGACCACGAGCCAGATGAAACCACGTTAGTTCCGTTAATAAATACCTTGAATCTTCCGTAGTAATCGCTTATGCTCCCACTAGACGCGCCTGTAGTACCACCGTCGTAAGTTATTACAATGTGATTCCAAACGTTGGAAACTATAGAACCGTTCGCCGTTTGATAGGTTAGGTTATTGTTATTTGAGCCGTATCTAAATCTTATACGCTTGTTTCCACCTTGGTATCTTACGTAGAAATGCCCCGCGTTTGCAATATCGTTATCTCCAAAGTATACAACCGTCTGACCGTTATTTGTGCTTGCGCTACCTTTTAGATAAAAGGAGATAGTCCAAGCATCGCTAGACCCTGACCCATTACTAGACCTGCCCAGTGTACTACTAACGAGTGAGGCGTTTGCGCCTAGATAGTCTTGGTTATTAAATTGTACGCTTTTAGTATTTGAGTATGGAGGCGAAGAAACAGTTAAAACTATTGTCTCAGAGTCTTCACCGTTGTAGTTTATTGCTTTTACTGGTATGTTGTAAGTACCTACGGACAAACCTGACCCGCCTACCAACTTACGAACATTGCCCTCCACCGTTGTAACACCTGAAACGTTTGATAAATCCCACTCATAACCTACGCCGAAATCAGCCGTAAGTTCATAGTTCAATGTTTCGCCCTGTGTGAGGCTAATAGTTAAAGGGCTGGTTATACTTGGCGCGTCTCCCGTTGGTGTTCCTGACCTTTGGAAAATAGCGTTTAGGGCGTCACATACTTCGGTAGCTGAGTTGCCGTAGCTAGCCCCGTTTTGATCTACAAAGCTGGTGTAATCTTCGTCACTTACAATATCAATATCTCTGGCTAAATCATGGATGCTACAAAACCCATTCTCAACGGTTGCTTGTAGAGAGTTAATAAACTGCACCCCGTTAGCGTCTTCTATGAAGATAGCGTTTGCGGCTGAGTCTCTGTATATCTTTATCATCTACGTACTTTTATGCTTATGTAACTACCTGAATTTGTTATAGCCCCCGCACTTGAAAGTCTGACTTGTAAAATACCAGCGTTGTCTCTAGTGTTTAAGTCACCCATGTAAATAGGAAAGCTAATTACACGCTGATATTCAATACCAGAACCACTGTCAAGGCGTTCACTCCAAAACTTTAGCGCATACTGACCGTCACCCGTTCCAAGTAAATACCTCACTTCTAGCAAACTATTGTTAGTGTTTGGTGTTACAGTGAAATCATTACGAATAAAAACTTCACTACCTAAAGAAAGCTGTGAAAAGTCTAAAGCACCCGTGTCAGTGTCCATTACGGAGGTTATATTGGTAGGCGCGTAGGCTGAATTGCTAAAAGCCCCTAGCCCGTTGTTAGGGATTGTAGTCCACTCCTCTTCATTTAGAGTTATTTCGCCCGTAGTATCGTTGTAATCTATGAATCCTACGTCAAATGTTTTAGCGTCGTACATATAACTATCTTCGTCGTTAGTGAAATACTCGGTATCTGTAAAGGTTTCATCCACATACATAGCCCCCGATTCAATCATGCCCACTACAGAGGTATCTCTATGGTTAAGGTTAGTCTCAGAGTTTTGGCCATAGACGTAATAGTGAAACATCCCCGTTTCCGTTAGTACTATATCGCCGTTTACAGCGTTGTCAGAGTCAGTACTTATAGAAACCTTAGTGTACCTTTCTACATCTACAGAAGTGTTGGCTATGAACGAGTATTCACGCCTAGATACCATGTTAACAAACCGAACTAAGTAATGTGTAAACACATCAAAGTCCTTTCTACGCTCGTAGAATGTAGTGTATATAGACTGGTTAGGGGTGTTCGGTTGTAAGTGTATCATAATAAAAAAAGGGAGTAAGGGCTTTTCCCCACTCCCCTTAGTTTAAGTTAGGTCTTTATTACAGTGTAATCTGCGTAGCCGATACAGTAACGTTGGCTGGGGTAGTCAAACCGTCAAAAGGGTAAGACGCTGTTCCAGCACCCGACGTAGGGGCTAGGTACTTTACTGGTACACGCTGTTGAGTAGACAAAGTCAAAGTAAACTTCTGACCGTCTCCTAGTCCAGCACCCACCAAGGTATCTCCACCAGAAGCACCCATTCCGCGTTCATAACCCGCGAGGATAACAGTATCGTTTTCCAAGTGGATTAGAATAGACTGGTAAGCCTTTGCTACAGAATCCAATAAACAAGACACATGGTTGTTCAGCTTATGAATCTGAATTTCTAGCGTTGGGTTATAGAATACGTTTCCGTTCTCATCACTAACCTCTAAAGGCTGTGAGAAAGAAGCGGTATTTCGTGGTAGGTCAACTTGGTAAACCGTGATAGCAGTATCAATGTCATCAACCTCACAGTCAGAACTAGAGTCTAGTGTTACGTCAGCCCCTCCGATAGTGTAAGGTTCTGTTCCATCTGTTACAAGGTAGATAGCTTTAATACCACCAATAGCGTCCATACATCCAGTTGCTACCCCTGTTGAATAATTACAAGCCATAGTTGAGGGTTTAAAAAGCCCTCCCCGAAGGGAGAGCCGTATTATTATTATGCCGCGTCTGGGTAAACCATGAACACATCAGCAAGTACAGGAATCATAGTAGCCGCTTGCCACTTCATTACTAGGCGTACTTGGTCTGAACCGTCAATCGGTGTGCGGTCAATGATATTAACCTGTGAGAAGTCTCCCGCTAGGTCTGTGTACATCTTCAAGTTAGCCGCTTCACCGAACATGATTGTATCGTCTGCCATTCCATTAGGTGCAATAACTTCGTACCCTTGGAAACGAGCAGAGGCAGAACCATCGTTCGACGTGTATAGGTCTTGGAATCCAAGAGCCGCTAGGCGTTCTAGGTAAAGATCGCGCGTCTTAGGCGATACGATAATCTTGTACTTGTCTGTGTTACGCAAGCGTGAAGGCAAAGCGTTCACAAGGCGTTGCATATTGAACTGTACGTTCTCGGCGTCATCAAGTGCAGTAAGCTGTGTAGAACCATCTGCGTCAATCAAGTCGACCTTGTTACCCGCCGCTCCGTTCGCTTCAAAGTCAGCGCAAAGCCCAGAGAAAGTGCTGTGTACTGGTGAAGTTCCTGAAGGGTCGTAATTTCCTTGCCATAGGTTGAACTCTACGTCCTCAGCTACCGCCGCAGTCACACGCTCAATCAATGCTTGTTCAAAGTTTGAAGGCAAATCAAGGTCGTTACGCCCTGCGCCAGTAAGAGCCGCATCCCATGTATTTAGGAAATCGTCCTTACAGAACTCTAGGTTTACCATGAAATCCTCCATAGTAACCGTACGCTCGTCGATAGTTACAGAACCACCAGAAGTAAAGGCACACGCCGCGCTCTGAATGATACCCGAGTGAGTCAAAGGACGCTCAGTGAATTTGTGTTTTACTCCATCCTGTACGTTAACGTAACCGCTGGAAATTGAATTACCTGTTAGGAGTGCCGCTTGTACGTACTGTTCCGCCGCTTCCCCCGCGTAGGTATTAGTTGAAATTGTTAGGTCTAAAGCCATTCTTTATAGTTTTTCCCTTACGGGGTTTATTTGCTAATTAGGTGACGACGCTTCTCTGCTGGCGTCATATCTTTATATTCCTTTTCTAGGCGAACCGTTTGCACGTCGTTGACTGACTTGGTAACTGGTTCAGCTTTTACTTTTTCAAGTTCTAGAGAAAGGTTTTCTACTTGTTCTTTTAGAGTGTCTACTCCTGAATCTTTAGAGAACTCAGAAAGGATTTTTTCCATTCCTTCAGCTAGTGCGGAAACACCCTCTTCGAGAGCCGCAATGCGATCTTCTACTGGGTTCTCTTCGCTTAGTTCTTCTTCTTCCTCTTTGGCTTCTTCTTCAGCCGCGCCCCAAGCAGAAACAACACCACCCTCAACAGCGAAAGGTGTACCGTCTTCTAGTTTGTAGTCTCCGTCTGGTAGTGGGATTCGCTCGCCGTCTTCCTCGATGAATACGTTAGCACCTACACCCCATTCATCGGAGTCTGTCATAATTGCCTGACCGCCTTCAAGAACTCCTGAAGCCATAAGGTTTGTCTCTTCCTCCGCGAGTACTTCCTTTAGCTCGATGTCGTGCTTAGAGAATACCGCTAGGATTTTTTCTTTAAAAGTCATTTACTCGCGTTTATATATAAAACGGTTTATATGAAAGTTTTGTGCATAACTTGTCTAAGTGAATTATTAGTTGTAGATTTGTAGAAACAAAACGATATGAAAGAATACACAACAACACGAAACGAAGTAGAGCTACTCATAGGATATGAGTTCTTTGAGGAAGAACCTGCGGGTGAGTACGCTCCTTCTATTCCTGAGTACGTCAAGATTGTATCTATCAAGATACCAGAACAGTCAGATTTTGAACTAGTAGACCTCTTTAACCCTAAAGTAATTCAAGACTTAGAGGAAGAAATTTACGAAAAGATTGAGAAAGAATGAACTATGTAATCCCCGTAAAGGATGAAAACGAAGCTGAATTAGCCGTAGAGAATGCTATTAATCTTGGGTATACAGACTATGCAATGTTATGGACTTTAATGATTTTGGATCGCTCCAAAATTAATTGTATTTACCTATTCTATGACGGCTACTTCATGATTGGAGATAACCATAAACTAGAGCCTACTTTTGAGAAAGTCAACCTAGATAATATGCTTTTAAACATTGAGCCATTTAAGAATTCGTATGATGTAGGGAACACATAG
>NTLX01000057.1_pt1 | contig 22358 bp, 32 predicted proteins | sample 1251771 | NCBI WGS metagenome assembly NTLX01 (sample SAMN07250028, study PRJNA358725) | marine metagenome | isolation source: viruses from ocean water | place: Pacific Ocean: North Pacific Subtropical Gyre | collected 2015
AAAGCATGGTGGCGCAAAAAGAAAACGCCGCCAACATTATGGCAGCGATTCTTAAATCTAGTAGTTGGGGCGCGATAGCGCCCCTTCTCATTTGCCCCAGATCGCCTCGGCCATGTTGTTCTTCACCTTGGCCTTCTTCTCAGCGTTCTTCACATAGTGGCCGTATTGGCGCATTGTGAACGCCTCATCCTCATGCCCCATCTGCCTAGACACTTCAGGCCAGTCTTCACCCAGCTTGCTGAGCTGCGTTGAAGCGAAGAAATGGCGCATGTCGCCCCACAGAGTTCGTTGCACGCCTGCACGCTTGCAGATACGATCCATCAGTGCGCGAAGCGTTTTGTATGCTTTGGGCAAGCCGGCAGCGGTCGCAAACACGAAGTCTGTCGGCAAACTGTGCGGCGACTGCATTTTCCACTCACGCACAAGATTCAAGGCGTTTGGCTCGATGTCGATGGTGCGATAGCCAGCTTTGGTCTTAGGTGGGCCGATCTTGCCGTCCTTCTTCACAGCGCGATCAATGCGAACTTCCTCAGCGTCAAAGTTGATGTCCTGCCACTGCAGGCCGCGCAGCTCACCCTGGCGCATACCGGTTGCGAGTGCGACCGCAACCATTGCACGGCTGACCAGCGTCTCCCCGACCAAGCCGTCACGCACAAGGCACTGGATGGTTTCTGCCTGGATGCGCGGAGCGCGATCAGAAGATTCACCGAATCGTGTCAGGCGAATCTTGTCCATTGGGTTGCGCGTGATCCAGCCCTTGCCCCAGCAATAGTTGAAAAAGTGCTTGAGAGCCTTTACGCGGTGCTGCTGTGTGGATGCGCTTTTGCCCTCATCACGCACAGCCTTCAGGATAGCCAACCGGACACGCTCAAAAGTCTCGCGGGTGATGAGCTTACCGAGGTCGTGCTTGGCAATGGGCTTGTTGTCGATCTTGATCGCCAGGCCAAAGGCAAGGTTGCGTTCTGTTTCGCCAAAGGTGGTCGATTGGATCTCGCCCACCTCAGCTCGGCCTTTGACAAATGCCAGGAAGTCATCGGCAGCTTCTTGGCCGATAGTGACCGGATCAGCTTTGACGACCAGCCCACGGTTGTGATCTGACCACAGGTGATTCGCAGCCTGGCCAGCTTCATCCTCTGTCCAGAGCTGCATACCCTCTGGCACATACTTCTGAGACAGGCCGATCTTGCGTGCGTCGATGAACCAGGTGCCTGCGTCTTTGCGTTGCCGTACCGGCAGAAGCCACTTTGTTTTACCCATGGAAACCTCCCTAATTACCGTATTAATATAAGCAACTTGTCATACAGCGACAAGGTGTAGATACAAAAAAGGTACGGTTTTCGGTACGGTCACCAAAAAAACAGCCGCCAAGGTAAAGACCCTGACGGCTATTTATTCAACGATTTCTGATGGATGACGCTGGTCGGAGCGAGAGGATTCGAACCTCCGACCCCCTGCTCCCGAAGCCGCTTTTTTGCGTAGCTAATCCGTCAAAAACCGTTGAAAACCGCCATTTTTTGCAAAACGACGTTTAACACAGTAAGCCAGCATACGCCAGAAAAAGGTACGGTTAGGTACGGTTGGGTACGGTCAGGCTTTCTTCGTCTTCTTCTTCGCGCCGCCCTTCAGCAGATCCGAATCTGCCTTACGCGCCCCGCCGCGCCCACTGACAAACGAATTTACACGGCCTCTCGACCAGCTCGTCATGTTTGTGCCTGGTCTACTGCCGCTCGACAAAAACGCTGCCTTGCCGCGCTGCAGAACCTTGCGAAGAGTTGAGACGCTGAACCGGCTTTCGGCTGCCTTCTTCCGCAGGAAAGCCTCGTCAGAACTACCGCCGCCGCGTTTTTTTGCGGGTCTTTTTTTTGCCTTGGTTGCCACGAGCTTCATTCACCTTTTTCAGATCAATTTTTTCACCACGTCGGTAAGAGGCTGCAGTGCGCTTGATCTCTGCAGCCTGCTTTGACGGATTACGAGCCCCTCGAACATACTTAGACGGTAGGCCCGTCTTTTTGTCCTTGGGAACGCGCTTGAACTTGCGACGAGGCATTTAGTACATGCGCCCCATACGACCAGCCCGACGCATTGCCGGCTTCTTCTTTTTCTTTGCCGACGCCTTGGTAGGCTTCTTTTTCTTCATCATCATTTTTTTCATCGTATGACCTGGCATGGAAACCTCCTATTTGCCGACCTTACGCATCGCCGCCCGATGCGCTTCCTTAAATGTCTTGCCAGCACGCATTGACTTCCGCATCTCTGACATATGCTTCGCGGTGTGATGCACCTTGTGCCGCTTGAGTGCCGCTTCCTGGCGTGCTGTGAGCTTTTTCATCTTCATCAGCAATCCCACTTTCTCAGCGCTTTATTGATCCGACTGTTCGGATCACGCGCCGTCTTTTTACTGGTCAGCTTTTTCTTCATGCCCAGCATCCTGGCGCAGAAAGATTTGCGACGAGCTGCAGCCTTGGGACTGCGCTTTGCCTGCTTTCTTGAAACGGGTGCCTTGAGGTTCATGCCCTGGCGGCGTGCAGATGCCCTTCCCTTGCGGTTCAGACCCCCCGATGGAGACTTGCCAGCCGAGCGCTGCCAAGTAGGCGTCCTAGCCATCTGCGACGGCTCTAATTCGGTCGCTGATGCGATACGCGCGGTGCGGTGTTTGCTCTTTGGCCCAGCGGCTGTCGAGGATTTCGTCGGCTAAAGCTGACCAGTTGCCTTCGTTGGCGTAAGCCACCGACTTTTTGAATTTGCTGAGAGTAGGCCGGCCAAGCTGAAACGCCATGTTTGCCAGGCAGAGCTGTATTTCCTCCGGCATATTGTCAAAGTCTTTGAAGATCATGCGGCAGTCGTCAATCGTTACCGCAATGTCACTTTCAAACGCTTCGTTGATTCGGTCTTCGCTGACCTCTGTGCCGACTGGCAACGGCCACTCAGGATCATCAAGAGTCACGAGATGGCCCACCCCCAAAGTTTTGTGACCGAGGGAGCATAAATACAAAGAGTTCACGCGCCCTTCGTCGCTGGCAATCTGTTCGCGCAATAGCTCAATATTCATGCTCGCCTCGTCTTCTTCTTCTTTTTCTTTTTGTTGAGGGCCGTGAAGTCAGCGCGAGTGATCTTGTTGCGCGGCTTGGCAGCGGCAGCTAGGCGCTTCTGCTTTGGGGAATACTTGGAAAATGGCATTACTTTTTTCCTTTCACCTTGCCGACAACGCCCTCAAGCATCCCGCCGCCAAAGTAAAAGGCCAGGATGGTAAGCATCGCTTCACCAAGATAGAAGTCATCTATGACTTGTTTGATGTCCGGTATGTTGGTTTTGCCCAACAGTGTCATCACCAGCACTAGCGCGAAGGACAGCAAAAACGTGGCGGTGAACATTAGGGCTAGGTAGCGCTGCGCCACCTTGAAAGGGGCATAGGCTGCCATCGTGTCAATCTTGGCCTGAGCCTTGACGCGCTCCATCTCCTCGTCAGAGCTGTGGACATCATCAATCAGATCCATGCCCTTCTTGATCACGTCCCCGTTGCCGAGGATGCTGGCTAACACTCCAAGCATTACTTTTTGTCTCCCATTTGCGTGAACCCCATGTAAGCGCCCACAACGCCGCTCAGCGAGATGTACAGCAACGGGCTGACCTCGCTGAGTAGCTTGATCCGCGTGTCTGGTATGAACGGCATGAACAGAAGGATCGTGTAGACGCCCATGCCAATGAGCGCGAACCTGGCAAGCCGGAGCTGCGCTAGGTGCTTGCGGCTCTTGTCTTCTGTCTCTCGGATCTCGCGTGCGCGTTCTATCTCTGCGTCAGAGACGATGCCATCATTGTCAAGGTCATAGCGCTCGAACTCGCTAGACCTCTCCAGCTTTTTCTGGGCCACTCAGCGACGCAGCAAATCAGCTAAAGCCTGACGGCTTAGCTCTGTAGTGTTTGCCGCCGCCACAGGCACTGTGGCACGCAAGGCGCGACCACTTCCTGCGACAGCTCTCCTTGCGGTTGGTACGCCGAATGTAGAATAAGCCAAAGGTGAGGCTAAAATTGAGCCACCGGCAAGGGTGTTGAACCCCAAAAGGTCAGGTGCGACACTACCGCCAGCAGCCGCAAGACCGACTTGAGTTGGTGTGAATTGCATACGCGCAGCCGTGCCGCTGTTAGGAGTACGGTTGCCCATAACCTCCTGCGCTGTCCGACCCAAATTTTGCATACGGGCCTGACCCGTCGCAAACCGTGTTTTGTTACGACCAACATCACTGCGCCTAGAAGCCTGCAGTAAATCGCTAGGTAAAAAAGCCTCATCTTGCGTCCGACGGATTGCGGCTGCTTCTACAACTTTAAAATTACCATATGACTTGTCGATGTTGTTCAAAACAGCCGCTTGTGCTGGATTTTGCTTTTGCAGCTCTGCGCTGAACACACTGCGTACATCTTCGAGCGCGTCGGCTTTTCTGGCACCAATGTCTGACTGTTCTTTGCGTAATCTTTGTATATCTCGCCTCAGAAAAGTTTGCGCTCTTTTTATATCTTGGCCTGACATCACACCAGATTTGAATTTTTTTGTAATGTATTTCGACACTCTGTTTTGGATGTCTTTGGCAATGTCATCATCAAGGTCTTTGGTAATCACGCTCAACTCAGACGACAACGGCAAAACATTTTCAATTTTTGTTTTGCCTAGCGTGCGCCTGTAGGCGGTTGACAGGGCTTTATCACCGAAAGCTATGAGCGCATCACCCTCTAAATTTTTTGGCACCTTCACCTTCAAGGGCGCTAAGGCTTCCGTAACGGCTGCGCGATTAAAGCCTGCTGTCGCTCGGTCAAAAGCGCCCCTAACAGCATCGCCCAAAATTGGAACAGTATCGGCAACCCTTTCTTCTGTTCTCTGCAATGCTGTGCCAAGCAGGCTTGAGCCACCGACTGCTTGGCCAGGCGTCAATTGCACGCCTCTTCGCAGTAAATCAGCAGCTTTTTCTGTGACTGCTGGGGCGACTCTATCAACAGCAGGGCCGGCAATGGCACCCACCACCCCAGAAGCCGCAGCGCTTGGTAGGCGTTCACCTATATCGCCCTCAGCCGCGCCGGCACCGTATAAAGCGCTTTGCGCCCCTGACGTGCCAGCAACTCTAGCGGTTCTCTGAGCGCCGGAACCCAAGCCTGCTGCACGCATAAGCTGAGTTGCTCGACCGGCGGTTGCTGTTTGACCTACTCCTGGAATTAATTGTGCCGCAATCGTTGGCAAAATCGCGCCTGCTATTTCTGTACCAAAAGCAGCTACAGGGTTGCGATCACGGAAACTGTCAATTTGCCCTCTGACATCTTTAACAATTTCTGCATAACTTTTGTCGCTATCTAGGCCAGACCTTACTGCAGCTTCAATCTCATCAGCAAATCCAAAAGTCAGCCCTTGTGCGCCAGCGCGTACAAGATCAACAACCCCATCATTTGCAGGAGCGTTTTCAATAGGTGTTTCTTCCACGCCCTCTAACAGCGCATCGAGTTCTTCTATTGACACCACAATCTCCTCAACTAGCACCCAACGAGTTAATTTTTGCCGTCATTGCGTCAATCTCAGCATCTGTTAAAGCATTGCCTCGGAGACGACGATAAGCCTTGACCTCCGCTACCGTTGAAAACTCGTTTATCAACGCAGGCCCAAAGATTTCATTATTGTTTTTGAAGTCATTTAGATACTGGTCAACGCTACTGAAGGTCTTGCCATCCATTTTGCCTCGGCCATAAGTGCCGTTTTCAGAGAAGTAATCGGCAGCCTCATTGGACATAATTTGCACTTTGAGTGCGGCCTGTTTTTGGAAGGCCAAAATGACCTTGTTTGCTTCTGCGGTCGTGCCAAGTTGCGCTGTGGCTTTGCCGGAAAAGTCTAGTTCTTTGTTAGACAAAGCACCCTTGAGCTTGGACGTTTGATCGAGCACAAGTTTGTTAATTATTGAACGGAAGACTTGCTGATCGTTGATTTTATCTAAATCAATGCCGAGTTTTTCAGGATCTACACCAAAAGCATTGACAATACCGCCTACCAAACTTTTGAGATTTAAAATCGCTTCAGCGCCTAAACCTGCTACATCTGGGTTTTGCTCCAAGATGGCTAGAGCTTGGTTAATGTTGGTGATTGTCTCACTGGCCTTTGCAGCAGGCTCGAAATAAGTCTTGTCAATCCTAGTAGCGCGTGATTCGCCAACCTTTTTTTCTTCCGGTGTGAATTGACGTCCGGTGTTTACATTGAGAGCCGTTGTGTCAGGCTTACGGACAGAAACTTCGCGAATGTAATCGTTGAACTCCTGCGTGCCTGGCACGAGTCCCAGCGCTGCAGCGTTTCTCTCTGCGTTTGTGCGCGTATCTTTTGCCGGTCTCAACTGAACAGGGTTGCTTAGTTGTGTCGTTGTCTGTTGCGTTATGGGGTTCGTTGTTGTGGTCTGTATGGCTTTCAAGCCGTTTTGATCAACTATTTCAGAAGTCGTTTGAGGCTGCATCAAGTTTGTAATCAACGCAGATTCAAACGCCGCAGGATTTGCCTGAGCGATTTGCGTCAATTGAGGTGACAAATTTTGCGGCAGCGCACCCATTAGTGCCTCGGTCGCTTGCGCCTCACGTTGCGCCTGAGCGTCCAAAGCGTTGCGCTGGAGGTATGCCCCGACAAGTGCGCTGGACAACCTGCCAAGCCCCTCTAGGGGCGTCCTGACAGGCGCTGTGCTGGCACCCTGGCCCATGAGCTGCTGGCCGAGGATGCGGCGCGGGTCAGATTGAAAAGCAGGGTTCAGTCGTTGAAACTGAAACGTAGGCATTGCGCGTGGTCGTAGCACCATTTTTTACCCCAGTAAGTAAGCTGCGCCAAGATTGCCGGCGAGACCGAATAAACCGCCAAGATTTGCGGAACGGTTGGCCATAGCCTGGTTGAAAGCGTTTTGCTGTGCGGCTTGCTGTGCGCCAAACGCGCCCAAGACATCAATCCCAGACGGTGCAAAGAAGCTGGCCTGCTGCACCTGTGGGCCTCCGAGCAAGGCTGCAAGCTCATTAAAGCCTTGACCGCGAAGCGCCTGTCTCTCGGCAATCTGGCGCTGACGGCTTTGGTTTGCAATTTGATTGCTCAGAAGCTGATCAGCGATCTGCTGCTGCCTGGCTGCGTTTGCAAGCTGCGTATTGGCAGCGGCCTGGCTAAATGCCTGTCCCTGCCGCGCAAGACCAAACTCACCAGTGGCTGCCCGTTCACCAAACTGTTGCGCCCTGATGTTGCGTGCTTGGTTCACAAGGCGGTCTGACTCTTGACCAGCCGCCAGTGTGGCCTGCTGTGCCAGACGCTGAAGTTGCTCATTCTGCTGTGTTTCAAGGCGGTTGATAGAATCATCGTAAGCCTCAGACGTGATAGGGATGCCACGGTCTGCTAGGTTTTGTTCAAGCACGTTCCGTTGTCGCGTGAACTCTGGCTGCAGCAGGCCGAGCTGCCTGTTGAACAGCGTTTGCTCGATGTTCGTGCGAAAACCCTCTGGATCGCTTGTAAGGGCTGTCAGGCCGCTTGTGTCGAGCGCGGAGGGCAGCGCTGCATCAGTGCTGATATTCTGCTGAAACGCCTGCAGACCAGCGGTCGGATCTGTTTCCTGTGCGGCCGTGATGCCGGCCAACGTGGGCGAGGTGCGGAACGGGTTTTGAAAGTCTGGATCATCGGCAAAGATGGGTGAGCCATCTGGGTTCTGACCAATGACAGTCTGTCCGGTTACTCGCTCAAACGCCAGATTGCCAAGGCCCAACCCTGTGCCTTCTGTGGCCGCACGCATCTGTGCTTGGAACGGCGTTTCTTGCGTAAAGGCTGCAGCTTGTCCGTCTTCTGGCACCGGGCCTTGCACAAACTGCCCTTGATCACCGACCGAGCCGAACAGCAGGTTGCCGTAGGGTGTGAACTGTGTGATCCGATTAGCGTCGGCTTGCGCTGAGATTAGCGCATTGGGATCAGGCGCTGGCGGTGGTGAAGGTGCCGATTTGCCCATCTTTTACTCCGATCCATTTACATTCGTTTCGTAACATTCCAAAAAGCACAGCGTCGTGCTTGCCAAACATCTGCCTCAGCCGGCCCTCTTCCACAAAGCCCAGCTGCTTGTTCATCTTCATTGCCTTAGCGTTAGCCTCGCTGCACGTCACCAGCAGCCGGTTTGCACCTACCTGGATGAAGGGATAAGCAAACAGCCCATAAAGAACAGACCGAGTCGCCCAGCGCGGGGAGGATGCCGCGATAGACGCCTCGATCTGCCCATCTCTCAGATCGTGGTAGACACAGGCCGCAATGATCTCTCCGTCGCGCTGCACGCCGATTGACGCGCTAGGCCCAAACCCCTCAATGCCAATCCTTGAAGCCGCCCACTGCTTGAGGTAATCGTCAGCACCAAAAATCATGCGGTTCAATTCTGGCTCTCCTTAATGGCTTCCAGCACATCATAAACGTTGGGCGGCGGTGGCTGGTCAGGCTTCCACTGACACAGGTATTCCCGAGGCTTCCACTCACCGTAGTCAAAAAATAGGGTTTCCTGACTGTTGTGCGCTCCTCTAAAGACGCAAGCCTCAGTGCGTTTGTCGATCTTGATGCATTTGACTAACCGGCAGACGGTCATGTCATTCGCCCAGTCATTGGCCTGCGCTGTGTGCGCCTTCAAAAGCAGCACAAAGCCTGTAAGCGTGGCCAAGCCGGCCCCGATTACAACAGTCCAAGCAATATATTCGATTATTTTCTGTCGGCGCTGCTGAGCTGCATAGATAGCTTCTTGGCGCTGCTTACGAATTTTGCCCTCTAGTGCGATTAATTCCTGCCAAGCTGCCGGACCTCTTGTCAGTGAAATCATCTGCTTAAGCTGATAGCGCTGATCCTCAAGTTGCTTTTTGGCCGTAAACGCTTCGAGCGCGAGTGATTCAATGCTTTTGCCCTTCGTTAGCTTAAGAAACAGCGACGGGTTCTTACTGCTTTTTTCTAGGTGGTCTACATCCGAGACAGCCGACATCCACCTACTGAGATCCGCTGTCATCTGTTCAAGTTCTCTGCCGGCCTGAAAGCCACGTTGGAGAATCTTGAAGGCTCCTGTTGCCACCTGGACAGCCGTGCCGATGGTGACTGGATCTAGCATCAGTACACCTTTACCTTGTCTGGATCTGTAAGTTTAGGCAGGCAATAGGCCGTAATCTTCCCCGCTTGCTTATGAAGCGCACGGGCAAAGTAGGTGCAGTCATCGATGTTGTAGAAATAGAGATCGTTTGAAACTAGCTTGCCGTCTAAAAACACGAACAGCAAAAATGCGTGGATCACCCTGTCAGAAGCACGCCAATAAGCAGGACGATGGTTGTGCCGGCGCTGCCGACCATGATGGTTTCTAGGCGCTTCACGCGGCTCAAAAGCTCAATGAAGCGCTCCTGGCTGACAGCCGAAAGCGTGTCCAGTTCAGCCTTTACTGATGCGGCGGTTGGCTTGCTCATCAGTCAGCGTCCTGTATGGTTAACTCACCGGCTGCAACCTGTCGTTGGATTTCGTCGTAGTGGCGGTTGCCGGGGGTAAGAGGCACGGACAATTTTTTCTCATCAACGACAATGATGATACAAGTATTGTCTGTTTTCCAACTGTCAAATTTCATGTATTGTGCAGATGTAATATTCATTTCATTCATGTCTACAACTCCGCATCATAAGTTATCTTACCTGAGTTATCAGTGTTTACATCTATGATGTAGTCATCGCCTGCGGTTAGACCGCTGAAGCCTGACAACCTTACTCTTCCACCTTGATACAGGGCATCACCACCACTTCTGCTGGAAGCGCCGGAAACAGTCAAGCTGCTGGAATTAAAATCTGCTGCTGTTACATTTGTAATTTGCATCTCACCATCTTGTGAACTGATAGTAGGAGAATCTCTCATGGATGTTTGAAGTTGAATGTTGAAATCACAGGCGGTCGTATTTGGAGCAACTCCCGTTCCGCTTACTTGCATTTGAAAATACCTCTGGCACCTAGCCAACTCATCACCAAAGGACCGATGCTCGAACGGCGTGGCAGCGCCAACCTCAAGCTGCACGCCGGTGATTTCTATTGTGTTGTCTGTTGACGCAAAAATGCTTCCTATTCCTGCTGCCCTGTTCGCATTTGTAAGGCTGGCTAATGATGCGGTATTTAAGGTTCCACCAGTGTAAGTAGAGCCGCCATGCAGCCAAAACTGAACCTGCATTGCATCCGTGTTGTCATTATCTATCTCTGTGCTACTCGCCGCAGGAACAGTCATAGTGTATCTGGCCCACGAAGTGCCTATAGTGTGCAACTTACTTATCTGACGATTTGTACCCTCTGTTAACAGAATTTCAGATGCGATTGCTCTACTGGCATTTGACTTTGCGTAAAACGAGAGAGTAAATGCGTTTGTTGATGTGCTAGAGGCTTTAAGTGACTGACACGCCAAACCCTCAATTTTTTGATTGAGTATCAGTGCCTCACCAGCAGCAATAGAGGTATCAGCGGTGGTGCAATCAATTTTCAAAGCGTTAGGGAAACCTGCGAGGTCTGTTACAGCAGACTGGCTCATGGTGTAGCGGCCAGCAGAAGTTGCGCCGTGATCCACTTTAAATCTATCTAATGTAAAATAGCCGTCAGACGCACCAAGCCCGGTTTGTGAGGTTGACCGTTGGGCCACCTGCATTGCACCGTTGACCAGCACATTCTTGCCAGAAATGCCCCCGGCATCTGCCGAACCGGCTAAGTCTGCGAAATCTCTTGCTCTGCTCATGTAACGCTCCGTTACGATGCCCTGTAAACACCGTTGATTTGCAAATATCTAGCCGCCCCTGCACTGTGGGTAACCTCTTCCCAGCTATTTGCACTGCGTATACCAAGTAGAACAGGCTCTGTTCCCCCTACAGAGAGGTGAGCAAATACGCTGCCAACAGAAGAAGAAAAAGTTGCAATATTATACGCGCCTACAGTAAACACCTGACGACCGGGTTCGCCACATGCGAACGGCAAGCCAAAAACACTAATCTGTCCGCTGTAGCTGGTGGTTGTAACATTATTAAAGTTGATGCCAATGTGAACCATCTGGTTCACTTTTGTGTAATAGCCTGTAGTTGTTAGTCGGGTTGACGGATGGCCAGTGCCGCCATTAAGAGTTGCGGTGAATGTGCCTTCTTCTACATCGTCAAGGTAATTGGCTGCACCAGTGCCGCCGATGTAAGCGCCGCCGCCAAGATAGGCGTCGTTGAAGCGGAAGCTGCTGCCGCCCAAATCAATGGCGTTGTCTCTAACCTCTTGGTTTGTTGAAGTCACAGGGATAACAGCGTCTCCCGCTGCATAAAAACGCAACCCCACGTCGCCGCTGCCAATAGTTATTTCACCATCTTTTTCAGCAATAGTTCCTACTGAACTGCCATTTTTTTGAACATCGATGATAGTCCCACCGCTTGTCGCACGGTCTACAGTCAGCACAGTGCCGCCATCTTTGTCGATAGTCACCGAGTTGGAGAACGTGCCGCCATTCAGTGCCGAGACAGTGTCAGCCACAGTGAAGATGTCATATACTACCACCTCGACCACATCGCCAGATGCCAGGGCGGCGAGGCCAGCAATGGTGTTTGTCGTCGTGGTATTGTAGTCAGTGCCAGCGACCAGCAGGACGCCGTTGAGGAATACATCGACATAAGCACCATCACTGAACGCTAGTGATGTACCGTCGTCGCTGGAGCCGCTGACGCTTGTCCCACCACCACTGGTCTGCGTGTAGTAGAACCGTGAGCGGACGCCAGTGCCGTCAGGTGATTTGCCGATGTATGCCATCTATTGGCTCCTTATGGTTTTTCCTGCGTGTCCACGAATGTCTCGTAGGCAGACTTGATGTCTGTCGTCCACACGGCTTGACAGATGTTCTGGATTTCCTGCGGCTCACCACTGATGTCGGTATCGCCCCAGCTATCGCCGGTCTTTGTGCGGCATTGCAGAACGTGTCGGTGATAGTTCCTACTAATCTCTACGCCATCATCCTTGATGATGGTTGACTGACGAACCTGTACTGCTTTGTGAGGCCCACGCACCTCGCAGTCGTATTCAAACGATTTTTCTAACGCCATTGTTTCTTACTCCTCTGTTTACCGTCGCTGTGCGACCTGTCTGCCCTGTTTTATGAAACAGGGTAAGTTGCGGTCAAAAATATGTTATCACCCGCACCTGCATAGTTAGCCAAATCTGCGGCAAGTCCGCCGTTAACATATCTATCAATGTTAAAAGTCCCAGATGCCTCAACAAGCGCACCTGCTTTACCACTAAAAGAGGAAAAACCATTAACATGACAAACAGCGGCATATGGCTGGCCTGTTGCGCTATAAGGCGAGCCACTTAACCCTAGCCTGCCGTTTGGACTAGACACTGACCCAATAGTTATGAACACATTTATGAAAACTAAATTGCCAATTTTTGTATACTTGGCAGTCGATGAAGAAATAGTGATGCTGCCGCTACTAGCGGGAGTTAACACCGGCGTCCAAGTACCCTCTTCATAATCATCCAGCGCATTTGCCGCCGCCGTGTCTCCGTTGAAGGTGAGGCCGCCCGAGGACAAAACACGGATTTTTTCTGTCGTCTCAACCACTCTGAAATCATCGCCGCTAAATCCAATCATGTGGTTTTGACTTGTGTCACTACTATTATCAAAAGCCATCAAAGAATTAGCTCCGGTGCTTTTGAAATTTGCAACGACAACGCCAGTGTCATGCACTTCAAATTTTCTATCACCAGAAGATGCCCCAACAAAAACTCGATTGTTAGCCGCATCAACCTTGAGGGTATTGGTATCAACGGTGAGATCGCCAGCAATCTCTGCTTCTGTGGCGCTGGTAATCGCAGCGGGTTTCACTCCAAGATACGGCATCAGGTAATCTCCATAACAGACAGTGCAACATCTACTGTGCCGGTAGCTGAAACCTTGATTTCGTCAGTTGTCTCCAACACCACTTTGTTGCCGGATAACAGCTCTAATGATGACCCGGCTGGGATAGGTGCGTTGGTCACCAGCTCTACTGCTTGGTTCGCTTCATCGTTTGCGCCAGCTCTAGCGGCGGTGTCAGTGTTTAGCGTGACCGTCGATGTCACCTGGCTTCCTGTTGTATTGCCCAACACTAGGCCCAGAACTACGGTGGTCGTAGAACTGGCCGCTGTATAAATGACATCCAGAGATGTGACCCCAGCTTTCGTTATGACTTTGAATGTGTTAGCCATTCGTTTTCTCCTTTAGCCCAAGGCTATCGCTAACGCGGTGGCCTCGTTGGCCGCATCAGTGGCTGTGGTGGCACCGATGTCAGACAGCACCTCCGATGTCGATCTGGATTCCAGACCATTTGCAGTGAAACGCGCATACTCATCGTCAGCTACAGACGCACTGTCGATCTTGACTGCATTGGTATTGGATATTCCAAAGGTTAGCGTGGCCTGTGCGCCGATGTCAGACAGCACCTCGCTAGTTGACCGGCTTTCTAAGCCATTAGCGGTGAACCGGGCGTACTCATCATCTGCAACAGACGAGCTATCAATTTTGACTGCGTTAGTGTTTGAAATGCCAAACGTCAAAGCAGCTTGACCACCTATGTCTGACAAGACCTCTGACGTTGACCGGCTTTCTAAGCCGCTGGCTGTAAAACGAGCATACTCATCATCAGCCACCGAACTGCTGTCAATTTTCACGGCGTTTGTATTGCTGATGCCGAATGTCAGACTGGCTTGACCGCCGATATCAGACAGCACTTCTGATGCAGACCGGCCCTCAATCGCAGTGCCATCAACCCGCAGGAAGTCATTATCGACCACGCCGCTTGTGAACTTAGGCACATTGTTGTTTGAGATGCCTGTGTCTAGCGTGGCTGTCGCTGTGATGGCTGTGCCGTTCAGCGTCATGGCATCGGCTTCAAGAGTGCCGTCAATGTCGGCATCGCCGCTGATGTCTAGCGAACCAGCATCCAACTCGCCGGTCAGCGTCACGTTGCGGAAACTAGCAATGTCCTTGTTACCGTCCACAATGACGGCCTTAGATGCCGTCACAGTGCCTGCTGTAACGCCGTCAATGGCCTCTAGTTCTGCCTCGTTGATGACAGCGCCAGACCCGAGCGTTAGGTCGCCAGCAACAGTGAGATTGCCTGCTACAGCCGTTGTGCTGTCGGCAACCGTGGCGTTTGGCGTGTGAGTTAGATAGGTAACAAAGCCGCCGCTGATCTTGCTTTGCAGGGTCAGCACGCCGCCGTTCGCAATGTTAAGCTTATGCGAATCTGAGTTGTCATCGCCCTGGTCGGCCTTCAATACAACGCCGAGCGCCGCGCCCTCCACGTTAGCAGCGATCTCTAGGGCGTCGTTTGTCGTCTCATCATATTGAATAGTAATGTCGCTGTTTGTACCAAGCACGATGGTTTTGTTGTCAGGTATAGTCAGACCTTCAGCAAACGGTATGGCAGCCGTGCAAGTCTGTGTGCCGTCCTTAAGAATCGTTGTGCTTAGGCCGGTCGCAAAGCCATCAAGCTCAGTGTCAAACTTACTGGCCAGGATCTTGACGCCATTGTCTCGATCTGTCGTGCAATCAAAAGTGCGAGAAAAAACACCAGAGCTAAAAGGCATTAGACTGGCCCTCCTGGTTGGAATGTATAGTGAGCGGAGATGAAACTAATCGTTTGCGTAGAGCTGCTGACCTTCACCCGCAAAGCAGCCGAGTATCCAAGTTTGTTGACAGCTTTTCTTCGTTTTGTGACACCGGCTCCAGTCGTATCGCCATAAAAAGCCTCATCATAAGTGGCCACATCCCACTCAGCTAGGTTGCTGGCAAAGGTTACCGCTGTCACGTCAATGGCTCGTGCAGCGCCTAAATCGACGCCCACACCAAAAGAGAAGTCAATTGAGGTTTCACCCTCAAGTATTGGTTGCACAGAACTGAAACGCTTGATTGCAGCTCTGTCAGCAAAATAGTTGTAGCTTGTCACAAGGTCTGCAGAGATCTCTGCGCCGTTGTCATTGTTGCCGGTAATTTTAAAAACTTTGCCGGATGCGCCGCCAAAATAAGTGTCTCCGTCGTACTGACCCCACACATATGCGGGTAGGTTTTCAAACACCGACCAGGCTCTAATGATCGGGTTGAATATATGCTGATTGAATGGGTCAGTGCCTTCGCCAGTCGGGTAGTTAAAATAGACCTTATCACCGTCAGGGCTAACAAAAACTTGCCACCCCGTTGAGCTTCCTGTGGCAGCCACCTGTGCAATCACAGTGCCTCGTATTTTCTCAGAAATCGCTGCTGCTTTGCTGCCGATGTTGTCTTGTCTGATGACTGCTGAGAGAGGCAGATAGCCTTCCTTTGTCATCACAATGACATCGCCGCCCAACTTGGCTATAGCCCTTTTTTCATTGACTGGCTCAGCAATTCTGAATGTGCCTATCAAAGCAAAACTTGACGAGCTTGGGTCTGAGCCGCTGTAAACAAGCACCTCGCCGCTACTCATAATCAGCGCCAGTAAATCATCCACACCTTCACCACCATCAACGGTGATGGTTTGGATCATTATGAGATTGCCGCCAAACGTACCAACCAAACCAACTGGAAACTTGGTAAAGTTGCCTTGGTGTGTGTCTACTGTGGCCGAGTAGTAAAAGTTTTGATCTGTGCCGGTAAAATAATACAGGCGGTTTTTGTAAGCATGTACGCCGGTCAGCGTATTTGCGTTCGTGCTATCAGACAGCGTGATCGACAGATCGCTGGCGCTTGACCCGTTCCAGCTAAAAGGCACGTTTGCCCCTGACGGCACAAAGATGGTGAGGTTATTGAACTCAACGGCTTCCGCTCTACCGTTGGCAAGCCCCGTTTTTTTGCTGACAGCCGAGCCAGTGTCAATTTGATAAAGCGTGCCGTTGCTGCCAATCGCCAAAAGCTGACGGTTTGCACCGGCATGATGCTCCACAAGAGTTTCAACATTGCCACTGCCCACCCCTGTGCAGAACTGCGTGTAACCATCTCGTAAAGTCACTTTTTCCACAGTAGGGAAAAAATTAGACATGATGATTGCGTCAGTCGGTGGCATAGCGTCCAAGCTATCTCGACTGTTTAGACCTCCAACTGGCGCAGGAATGGCTGACGCCTTGACTGTAAAGCGCCTAGATTGAGGTAAAGCCTGTAGCATCAGCCGCTGATCCCGTAGCCACTATCAGGCAAATTGTAGGAGTAAGGGCTGACCAGCAGACGCCTTGCATCGGTCATCGTTATGATTGGCGCACCGCCAGACCGACTAATCGCCTGACGCAGCTCAAGCTGATACTGCCGGAAGTCTTCATCATAGGTGAGGCCGTGAGCCTGCTTGAAGCGCCAGGTAGCGCCCATCTCTATCAATGTTTCATCTAGGATGCCGACATCGGAATCAGCAGCAAACGCATCTTGCGAAGTGCCACCACTGGTCTGATTGAAGTGGCTTGAAACATATTCAAAGCCAATCGTTTCGGTCGCCGTTGGCGTTGGGGTAATGTCAAAGCGCAGCGCGTTGCTGCTGGACTTCAGACGAAAACGATCAATGATGCCGGTGCTGGTCGTGCCAAACCTGTCAGCCTGATACTGCTGCGGCGTGATAGGGCCGGTCATCTGGTCAAGATCACTGCGGTTGTAAGCTGTGCCACTGACAAACCTGTCAAAGTCTGTCGGCAGCGCATAGTTCTGAGTGCCGTTGACCGTTGAGAAGGTGTGTTCCTTCATCAAGATCGGCCAGTTCGTTGACCGCATGAGCTGCTTGCCCTCCCGATTAATTACGGCAAGAAGCTGACGCGCAATCGGATCTGTATTGCCTGACACACTTGTCGGGCGCTCAAAGCCGGTGAAGTCAGCTACGTTCTGGGCTATCGTCAGCAGGCTCATCAGCCGGCTCCTCTACTGGTTCTGCCGCTGGCTTGCGGATTCGCTTGGGCTTTGCATCGATGTGTAGTCCAGCAATCTTTTTGAGCTGCACATACGGCTCACCCATATTGCGTAAAAGCACTTCATCAGCAGCAGCAAGCTCTTCAATGGTTTCAATGTCGGCAAGCTCAAGCTCAACGCGGCGCGGCTCAGATATGCCTGGCAAATCATTGAGTTTGCCGCCTTTCTTCTTGGGCTTCTTCTGCTGCTTCTTGTATTCGTCCCATTCGTCAGGGAACCGGCTCAAGTCTTGAGGCCGCACTGGCCCCTCCCAGACATCGCGGATGCCCTGCACAGAAATTCGACAAAAATCTCGTTGTTCTCCATTCAGCTCACGCTGAAAAAATATAGCCTTGGCTGGCATGATCTCTCCCTTGATCATGGTGAAAACGGGGGCGGCCGAAGCCGCCCCAGTCGGAGGAAGTTAGAAAGGAAAATCGCAGATGATTTCCTTGTCGCTGATGTCACCCGCATATGCGACCACTACACTGGTCACGTCAGCAGTAACGTCGAGCTTTCCGTCTGAGCTTCCGGTCGCTGTCAGAGGGTCGCCGTCCGCGCCAGCAGTAAGAGCTGCTGCCATGGTTGCGGCACCTTTGATCTGAATCCAGCAATACTGACCATCAGTCGGAGCGGACTGCAGTATGCCAGCGCCAATCTCTACCGAGTCACTAAGATCGCTAGTGACCTGGTTGAGCTTGTAGCCGTCTAAGGTATTGTAATAACATGCGTTTCCGCTCACCGCGGCGACGCTGCCAGACCCTACCTTATACTCAACATATTTGTAGATTTTGGTCACGCCGTTGTTGCTAACGACGGCACCAATCTGCCCCACTCCAAACTCAGGTGTGGAGGAAACGGCTGTCGGATCAATACCGATAACTGATGCAAACATCTCAGACCTCCTTACACATGAATGACGCCCTGGAGGGCGCGGTTGGAACAAGTCAGGTTTCCTGACCAGAACATCGGAGTAACCAAGGCATCTTGGTTGACCGACATCTTTGCTTCACCAGGAACAAAGTCCCTGCCCTCTGCAACCTCAAGACGCAGATACTGGGTGTTCAGGAAATACATCTTGTTTGTTGGACATTGGTCGTCATAGACGACATCAGAGTTCAGATACTGAACGCTGGTGAAACCAGACCGTGCGAGATCATCGCTGGTGATGCGCTGGATTGCCTGCAGGCTTCCAAGGAAGGCCTTATAGGCGTTGGCATCGGCCATGATCAGATCGGGCGCGTCGGCACCGCGAACAAGCAGGAGATACATATTGTTCATATCTGCCTGCACGTTTGCTGTGCTGAAAGCGCTCGACGTTGCAGTGGTCTGCTGGTTTTGCCAAAAGGTAAAGGTAGATGAGTTGATACCGCCGACCGTGCCGGTGCCACCATCTGCAATGATCAATTGCAGACCACCTATTTCTTTACCATCTGTCCCTGTGCCGTCCGAATAGAGGGACGTTGCGAGGGTGTTCATCAAGCTCTTTTCAAGCACGTTGATGCGCGCCTCAAGAAGATTGATGATGGCCTGGACACCTGAGTTTTTAATTTGCTCAAGGCCAGAGATGGTGACATTGCCAGCCATCTGTTTGTAGTCAAAGACGGCTGCCGACAGAACATCAGACGGTTCGACGTTAAGTGTCTCATATCCCTGATAAAATTGTACTGTCGAGTTAGCCGCATACTCCAGCTCGCGCACGATATCGCGACCAGTTACAGTTGTCTGGTTGCCTTGTTCGCGCATCCGCTGAAGCAACGCATTATGGTTGCTGAGGTTGTCAGCAAGCTGTCGAGATCGATTCCGCAGAGTCGTGGTGACGATCTCGGAGAGATTTGGACTGGCCATAATCTAGCTCCTGTTGCTTTCAAGTTGACGGATAGATGCTTCTATTGTGTCGCGAACAGACATCTTTGCTGGAAGCGTAGGTTGAGCGGGTGCTGCACTGCCTCTGACTGTTGACCGCTGGGCCTTCTTGGCCTTTTTCACCGCCTCTTTCTTGACTTCGCTCTGAGACTGCTTGGCGGCGAACCGCTGCATCTCTTGCTGGCGCAGATTCGGGTCGGCATATACCGCCATCTCATACGCTGTCTTGAGGTCTGGTGCGTTGCCGGCATTGATGAAAGCGCCCATCATACTCCGCACTTGTTCAAAATGCGGGAACATGGGGTTGCCCTTGTCATCAATCTGCGCGGCAAACTCGTCGATCATCGACTTTGTGCGCTCTTCAATTTGGCTTTGCTGTTGTGTCTGTTGGTTCTGGATGAAGCCGGTGAGCTGGTTTACTTGTTGCTGCAACGCCTTCACCTGTGGGTCTACATACTCATCCTCTGCGGCTGGATCGTTACCGATTGCCCCAATATCCACACCATACTGGTTGGCCAACCAGGCAATAGCGTTTTGAGGGTCTTTTTGCAGATAGTCATTGGCTGCCAACAGTTGCCTGACAGCAGCCACGTCATCCATGCCAGCCCGTGCAAAGGTTTGCCGGTGCGGGGCAAGGAGTTCTTCAAAGGCATCGGCTCTCTTTTTGAAAGCTGCAACGCCTTGTGTTTTCTTAGTGTAGTCGCCCTCCATCTGACGATAGCGCGACATGAAGAGCTGCTGCGCCTCTGGCGGCATAGCCTCAAACTCTTCTCTGAAGTCTTGCGGCCAGTGCTGAGGCGCTTCAATCGCCTGCGGCTCTTCTGGCTCCGCATCCTCTTCTGGCTCATCTTCAGCCTCGGCAGGCGCTTGCTCTTCCTCTGGTTCATCGTCCATCGGCGGCGCTTCAGGCAGCGTGTCCTCTTCTGCCTCGGCTTCAGGGTCTAATTCTTGCAAAGTGCGTGCGAGTGTCTGTGCAACGCTTTCCGACTTTGCTGGCTCGACTGTGGCGGCAGCATCGGCTGCGACCTCAGCTTGAGTGCTATCAAGCGGGAGTTCTTGTTCTGTCATTTTTCAAATAAGTGGTTTTGCTCGTTTCCTACTTCGACAAAGTTGTTGCGCCGCAAAAACTCGCGGTGCTGCGAACGGCTGGTGATCCAACCGAAATCTTTCATGTTCTGGTAAGGCTCTATGTCGCGCATAATAGAAAGGCCGGCTCTAGGGCCGGCCTCTGACTTCGCGACGATCTTGCCGTCACGATACACAAATGTCTGTTTGCTCATCCCATCAGCATCCTTGCCGCCATCTGCTGCTGCGCTGCATCCATCTTGCGGCGAGGCCGATTGAAACTGCCGAGTGAGCGCATAAGCTCTGGGAAAACCTTGGCAAGCACGCCTGCCAGAGGACTGTCCAAAGCCTCGCGGATCAATTCCTTTTCTTGCTCAGACAGCGCCTGGTAGGCAGCATCAGCAGCTTCAAGGTCAACTTCCATCACACAAAGTCCCTAGGGTTTCCGAATAGATTGAGGTTGGCTGCGGCCTGCTGTGGCGGTGTCATGCCGCGTGTTTGCAGCAGATCAACCAAGGTGCCGCCAGCGTAGCCATAGGGCTGGAACAGATTGCCTTGACCGCTGTAGAGAAAAAACGGGTCGCGTAGATAATTGACAGCCAGGTCGTCAATAACTTCTGACGGCGTTGTGCCAGGATCAACTGGGGCTGCCGGCTGGCTTGCAGGCTGCGATCCACCATCATCATCGCCAGCCATATTCATGCCGGCTGTGCCGCGCACTAGGTTTGCAAACGGCCCTTCATAGTTTGGATCATTGCGGCCACTGTAGACGATGCCTCCCAGGCTGTTCATGCTAAGCGTGCCTGGCCCTGCCTGCACGCCAGTGACTGCGCCAGTGTTTGGATCAATCGTGCCGGTGCCTGTTTGCTCAACCATGCGCTGCAACTGACCAATATTGAAGGCTTGCGCGTCTGCTGGATCTGGCGTGTTGAACAGTGAACCGAGCGGCCCACCGCCAAATATTGTAGCTAGGCCAGTCCCAGGCGGGGTGCCGCCATAAAGATCAGCATATGCGTCTGCAAAAAACCCGCTCATTGGGTCGTTTCGCCCCGGCGCACGATCTACTGAGTCACGCGGCGCAGGACGATCAGGGCTTGCCAAAGACTCTTGTGCAGCTTGGTCGATTAGCTGCCGTGCAAGCTCAGCCTGAGTATTATCGGCTGCCGGTGGCGCTGCAGGCACAACCCGCTTCGGCGGCAACGCGGCAGGCGGGGGCGGTGGAGGTGGTGCCATTCGTTGCTCCAGCTCAAGCTGGTCAACAAAACGGTTCATATCGAGTTCATCGCCTGGGCCTACGTCAGTCGGCACAACCTGTTGGCCAAGCCCCATGCTGACAATGTCAACTATAGGGTCACGGTCACGTTCAGGCCCAGGAGAGGCTTGCCTGACGTTGGTCGTGCCGCCTACTGGACGATCCTGCGAAATCAAACCAGGGCGTTCGTTGTCGCGGAAAGATGCGTCACCGCCACCAGACGGACTGTCATCCCTACTGCCGCCGGTGTTTGTTTCGCCATCGCCTTTGTAGCATATGCGGTTTTCAATCAGGTAACTGCGGACCATAACTTGCCTCTGTGTTCACGATTTGCACGCCCAAGCACACCCTTGCCCAAGACAGATCGCAAATGCTGTCTGCCCTCGCGCACCATCTGACTGACGCCGCCAAACGGTGCGATGAAATCCACCAGCCAAAGCCTGTCGCCTGCGTTCCAGTCGTCGGGCTGTATCTTGCGAGAGCCGGCAAGATATCCAGCCTCAGTCTCTTCGTTGAACAAGCCCCAGGTCACAAACCCGACTGGCTGATGCTCTACTTGCCAGATGCGAAACTGTTGAAGCGCTACCGGGGGGATGATCAGCCTGTGGACATCTTCTATAGTCCAGTTGCAGTGCTGATCGCTTTGGCCCATAAGCCAGGTCATCATGCCGACTGCCTCGGTGTTCTTCATTGTGTGACCACCTTGGCTGCATCAATCTCTAGCTTCTGCTGCTTGAACTGTGCGTCTTGCGCGGCCTTCTGCTGATCAAGCTGCAGTCGGGCAACCTTGACCTGGGCATCGGCCGCCGCCTGCTGTGTTTGCGCCTGTACCTTTGCAGCCTCGACCTCAACCAGTTTATCGCTTGGGCTTGGCCCTGGCTGTGGCGGCTGAATGGCCTCAAGAGTCTCTTCAAGGTCACGCGCGCCAGGAAATGCCTTGGCAGCAAACAGCAGCATCTGCTTGGCTTGCTCAAAGCCCACCGCACCGCTGGCAACCAACGGGCCAATCGCCTGCAGAAACTGCACGGTTGCGGTCAGAAACTCTGTGCGGCGCTGTTGCTCAATGGCCGTATCAACGGCGGCAGATTCTTCTGTATCTACCGAAATCCGATAGTTGCGCGTGCGCTCATCACGCATCAGCGCCACCATCTCTGGCGTGACGACAACGCTGGTGACCTTGCTCAGAACCTCCGGCTCTAGGTTTTCAACCATCAGCTCAGCCTTTAGTTCCATGATCTGGTCAAGGAACTGTTCAAC
>NTLX01000059.1_pt1 | contig 21604 bp, 50 predicted proteins | sample 1251771 | NCBI WGS metagenome assembly NTLX01 (sample SAMN07250028, study PRJNA358725) | marine metagenome | isolation source: viruses from ocean water | place: Pacific Ocean: North Pacific Subtropical Gyre | collected 2015
TGGGATCAAGTGGATCGAGGGTGGAATGGGAGTGTTGGCGGCTTGGCAATTCGAGGTGGTAGCATGATTGAGTTGGGAACATTGGTGAGGTCAGTCGATGACGGCTGTGTCGGCATTGTAACTTGGTGTCACGATATCTTCAACGATCTTCTTCCATCTGAGCGGATCTACAAGGTCGTTTGGGCAGATAATCTAAGATCGCTGCATTATGCCGAGGAGATCGAGGTGATAGCATGAAACATTGGAGCAAAATAGAAGTCGGTGACCTTGTAAGGTGCGTCGTGATGCCCGACCTAGGCATGGGACTGGTGGTGAAGATAAGCAGATTCAATGCGGGGCAAGCCAATGCCATGTGCTACTGGGCTACCCCCGACAAGAGGTTCACTTACTTCCTTGACCAACTTGTGCCTGTGGAGGAGATTGACAATGATTGAGTTCAAAAAGGGAGACCTTATCTATAATGAAAAGTTCGATGAGTACGCCATCTTCCTCGGTGCATCCGAGTGGGTGGGGTGGATAAGAGTGTGTCTCGTATCCACAGGCGAAAAATCACAAGTTCACGATTACATATGGGAGTTAGCATGATTGAAGTAGGAACATTGGTAAGATACAAATCTGATGGAGACATAGGTTTAGTAATGAAGGTTGTAGAAGATTGCGGTCACTTTGTTTATTGGATCAAGTGGGGGGATGGTTCTTATCACTCTTGTGCCAGCAGATGGTTCGAGGTGATAGCATGATTGAGATAGGAGCATTAGTAAAGTGGCGAGATGGAGATGATTTGGGATTGGTCGTGGATTATCATCAGACTGATGGATGTAATAACATTGCTTACAAAATCAAATGGTTTGAGGGCGGAATGGGTGTCTTATCTGCTTGGCAGTTCGAGGTGATAGCATGATTAAGGTCGGAGACATGGTTGGGTTCGAGTTCAAAGGCGAACATCACCTTGCAATCATCACAGAGGATCTAGGCAAAGGCTATCGCTATGGACGATACACTGGGTTACTTGTGGGGGGAGATGGAGACCTTATTCCACTCAATCCTGAGGAAATCACGGTTCTTGCGACTGAATCTCAACTTGAGCAGTGGGAGCGAAAAAAAAACTTACGAAAGTTACTTGACAAATCCAAATAGATGGGTTAGGTTATCTACATCAACATCAAAACATGGAGACAGCATGGTCTACAACATCGGAGACATAGTCGTTCGTCACTGCCTCGGCAAATGCCGATGGGATATGGTTGGCATCATCACAGCCAAACGACCGCACAAAGACAGACAGGGAGAGAGTTATCACACCATCAAATGGTTTGACCCAAACAAAAACACTGGGTCAACTACATGGCAAGCCCATGAGTTCGTTAGCATCGAAACTGCAAAAAAACTTACGAAAGTTACTTGACAAATCCATTCAAACACATTACATTACTTAGACAACCAATTCACCAACAAAGGAGTTCTCAATGAGAATCTATGAAGAAAGAAACAAAAAACGCTCGTTTCAATGTGGCTATTGCTATAATGATGGTCACAATAAACGTAACTGCCCACACATGAAACAACAGTGGGAAGCCAATGCTAACTTGCACGGGTTAAGCCGACACCAGTTAGCACAGGCAACTGTCCAAGGCGTGGACAAAACCATGTTTCCCACAACTTGGCAAAGTTATTACACAGATGCCGATGCTGTTCGACAGTTTCGAGGTCATTGGCGTTACATGACTGACCGATTCAGTGCATCACCCGTCAAGGCGAAAGCAAAGAAACGAAAGAAGGCAAGGTGTGGATTCTGTGGGTCTACTGCTCACAACCGTAGAAACTGCAATAAGTTGAAGAACTTTATCTATGTTCTCGAACAGACCAACAAAGCCTACCGCTCAGCCTACTATGATAGGTTCATTGAAGGCATGGGGTTGGGTGCTGGGGCACTGGTGTCCTTGCACAGTCCTTTCGGCTATGGAGACCAAACAGATGGGGTTGCTATTCTTGCCAGTTTCCCCTCAGAGCAGATTCAGTTCACCAACCTAAAACGGTCATGGAGCGATTATACCACAAAAGCAATCTCGAAAGTTCTGCTAAACGGGCAAACTTTCGAGATTGATCTAGCACACGAATGCTTTCACACCGATTACGACTATTACAACCCGTCATTGGGGATTTGGTCTCCAATGTATGGACGTTGGGGTAGGGTCAAAAGCGTGATTTCTCCTGCTCCAAAAAAGCCCACTAAAGAGTGGTTCTTAGGTCAATCCCCGTGCTTTGAGTGGATTGTGAAAAAGAGAGACCAAGCAACTCTCCTAGGAGAGTTCAATGTAATAATCAAGCACTTTTATCCTCACAACAACCTTAGATCAAAACTAGGAGCAAAAGCCTATGACAAGTTTTTCACTAACTAAGCCCGAGTTGGGCGATCTTGTTATGGATTACGGAGGTGACGTTGGGGTTATCTCCTTGATCGAAACTGGCGAAGAAGGAACTCTTTACTTTGTCCTTTGGTCAAGCGGTGGTCTAACAGGCTATTCTACTGCCCACAATCTCAAAGAAATAGAAAAGTGGACAATAAATGTCCGTTTACAACTTGACAAACTATAATCAATCAGTTACACTACTAACATAACCACAAAACATGGAGACAACATGAAAGTTTACGTAGGAACATTCCGATACATCCACGATGGAGACTTTGAACTGGTGGTCGCTACCACCAAGGAGCGCATTGAGTACGAACTTGTTTCAAAAGCAAAATTCTATGTCGATTACCTTGATGAGAGCGAGAAAAAAGCCATAGACAAAGGCAACTTATTCAATCAATGGAACGAGATAGGTTTCAACAACGAATGGTTCGAAATGCAATGGTCACAATGTGAGGTCATGTCAGACGGACACATCCTCAAGCACGTAATGGAATCGATATGATTCAAGTCGGAGACCTTGTAAGGATCAAACATTCAGAGAAACACAAAGACAAACTAGCCATCATTGTCGGCATAGACCACAAGGGCGCAGTTTGCGCACTACAATTCCTAGACAACAACCTAAAAGCAACCTACCACACTTCAAGACTGGAGAAACTATGAGCAACCAAATCAAACTAACAATCGACCTTTCAGACGAACTGCTGGACAAAGTCCTCACAGTTATAGCCCTCAGTGGCTCTAGAAACCCTATGCAAGCCATGATGATGGGCATGGGTGCTAGACCCCTACCCCCACAAGAAAAACCCGAAGAACGCCCATCTATGGGCTTCAGCATGGAGAGAGCAAATGACCACAAAAAGACAAAAGAAAAAGAATAAGAAGAAGAAACTCCCAAAGGAGCGGAACTGGGTAGCCGTAGGTGCTATTCAACGAAAGGCTGGAGCGCATGTTGACCGTAAAAAGCAACGAAATAAGCGAGCCTGTCGAGGAAAAGTGCGAGAGCAATAAAAAAATACTTGACAAATCCTTTCCACCTTGTTACACTATCTACATCAACAACGAAACATGGAGACAACATGCTTTACAAAGGTTCATTCATCGCAAGAATCCCCAACGACGAACACGCAGAGTCCAAGATTGCCGAGTTCAAACGACAGCATGGGCAACTAAGACTGTGCGGTAGACACAAAGACCGCAAAGGTGCAATGCAAGCCGTCGGTCGCACATTGAACTGGCATGGTGACTTGCCGTGGAGACTAGGAACGGAGATTGTAATCTATCGCAACGAAAGCGGAATGACGTTCAAGCAGTTCCAAGACCTACAGGTTGGAGACCTAGTAAAGCCCTACCACAACGGCTATGTTAAAACGATGGGTAGGTTAGGTGTAGTAGTCGATAAATGCGGAAAGAACAGGCTCAAGGTAGCATGGGGTAGCCACACAGACTGGACTACAAGGCAAATAGTTATAAGATTAGATCAGGAGGAGCAATGAAAGCAGGAATGATAATCCGAAGCAAACAAACCACTAGACTTAGCGACAATAGACGTTGGTTCATCAAGAAAGAGGGAGAGATCAAACGCAACAGTCGAGGATTTATAACTATGGTCAAAGGCTATCGAGTCGCAGCATTGGAGAACTTAGAACACGGCTTTTGGGTCACAGAAGAACAACTACATAAAAGATTCGAGGAGGCAACATGAACTACAAAATCGGAGACTTGGTAACACACAAGCACCTCGGTGGCTTAGGTCTTATCGTGGGCAAAAAGAGGGTCGTGTCGAACATAGCGATGGGATTAGCGACAAAGTTTACCGTTGAATGGCTCGTTCACACGGACCACTCAAGAAAAAGATATGATTACTTTCCCGCTTTTCTCGAACTTTCAGATCGAACGGACAAAAACTGACCGTTTTAGACTTGACAATCTCCCCAAAATACATTACACTACTAACATAACCACAAAACATGGAGAGAACATGATTCAAGTTGGAGACTTAGTAAAGCACAAACACATCGGTGGATTAGGGCTTGTTAAGAGCGTCAACACTGTTGTCGTTAAAGACAGTGGACACACAAAGAACCAATACCAAGCAAAGATCCAGTGGCTTATCAACCCCTATGAGAGTGGTGGCTACACCGTCCTTTGGACAAAACTACTCGTAAAATCGGAGAGAAAATGAACAAGAAACTCACAAAAAAACAACAGAAAGCAATGCTACTAGATGCTGTCCTTATCGCAGAGGGCGAGAAAGACCCTACTCCTACCATGTCCTATGTCCAAGCGTGGCAACACCTTGTAAACACTGGAGAGGTGTGGAAACTGCAAGGATGGTTCGGCAGAGCCGCAGCCCGCATGATTTCACAGGGAACCATTGACCCTGCCCCAATCGAAGAAGAAACCCTAAACAACGAGGATGAACAATGAAAATCGGAGACCTTGTAGAAGTCGTCAGTGGTAACAACCCTTATTTCGGAGAGATCGGCATTGTAACCAAGCGACTGAATAACTTTTATGTTTATGTTATGATTCCAAGTGGCGAGTTCATCTACAGCCCTGAATCACTGGAGGTGATAGGATGAACATTGGAGACTTAATAGTCTACAGAGGAACACCACACTTAGTGGTTAAAATCCGACCATCAATCCCAAACAAAAGAGCAGGGCAGGAGATGGTGGTTTTATTGGACACAAAACAACTAGAAACACGAACCATTCCCAGAAAATGGATAGGGAGATAGAATGAACATCGGAGACCTTGTAAGAGTAAAAGAACATCCCGAACACATAGGGGTTGTCCTAAACGTCTATGATGAAGAAGGCTACACATGGATCAAGATCCAATGGTTGGGCGATGAAGATAACTGCTTTTCCACTCCTCTAGAGCAACTCAAGCACTTGGAGGTGATAGCATGAACATCGGAGACCTCGTAGAGGATGAATGGGGCGAGATTGCCATCATCACATCACGGGTAGGTGTGCTAGATCGCTTTCGAATCAAATACATTCTCACAGGCGGAATCGCATCAGCATGGGGTTCAAACCTCTACCCTCTCGGTTGATCCGAGACCCAAAAAAAAGTGAATAAAAATACTTGACAAATCATTCAAAACACATTACATTATCAACACTAAACACAAAACCCTCTCACAACGGAGTTACCATGAGAGCCTTCAATCAATCACAAGATTCATCATCAACAGGAACAAGACGTAGCAAATCCTCTTGTTCTTACTGTGGCGATGTAGACCACCAAGTCACGTCTTGCCCACACGTCAAGTCTGACTGGGCTTGCTTCCAATCATTCATCATTCCTTGTTCCGACCCCGACAACTGGACAAACAACCCAAAAACTAGACAAACAGGTCAACGTCATTGGAGTAGCCAACAGACGACCGCACGGTGGTTCAAAGACCCATCGGGTTGGTCAAAGTGGCATGCTCAATGCGAGAAAGCCTATGACAAGGTTATCAAAGCCGAGGAAAGAGCAAAAACCAAGGCGACTAGATCATCATCCAAGCGTGTCAAGTCTTGTGGGTTTTGCGGTGGCACTGGTCACAATCGTCGTGACTGCCCCGAAATGAATGCTTTCAACAAGCGTTTGATTCGTGCAAACAATCACTGGAGACAACGACTCTATGATTACTTTGTCGAGGAACTCGGTCTTGGCGTTGGAGCACTTGTCAAAGTTGAAAGTCAAGGACGTTGGAATGAGCCTTCTACCGAGGCTGTGGGCATTATTACGTCTGTCAACTGGGATGAACTAAACATGTTCTGTCACACAGATAACAACAACAGCAAGTGGCACAATCGTGTTCACGATAATCTCCAAGCACCTTTGGCTATCAAAGTCCAAGTGAACGGACAGGAAAAGTCCATGTCTTGGTCAACAATAGGTCACAACCACTATGGTGTCGTTAATGACACTCATGGGCGACCTCTCGTTGACAACTTCTTGTCAGATTGGAGTGGAGTAAAGTTCCGTGCGGTAATGTCGCCAACTGAAACGCCCTTGTCCCAAGAGTGGCTCACACAGGGTCAATCCGAATGTGTCGAGTTCATTACCAAAAAATATTCTTTGGCTAAACTGACCGAATGGAAAGGTGTCAAAGTCCTCGAGGATTATGAAAAACGCTACAATCTCAAGTAAACACTTGACAACCCTATAGCAATGTGCTATAATACTACTACCCCCCAAGACTAACCAAGGAGTTTGAATGTCTTACTTAACTGATGATAACGGAGTTATCGATTACTTTATGCAACAAAAAGCGGGCAAGTCTCGCACTTTACGAACCGACGGGCAGAGCCTGTGGTCTTTTGACACTCGCATTGCTGAACATGTTCCCGATGGGAACGGACAGGGTGCTACCATAGTCTATGACTACACCTATGGTGGTGGGCACTATGTCTCGCAAACAACGAGCAACCATGTCCGATTGACCAAGAAAAAAGTTCCAAGGCAAAACTGGATGAATGTCCAAGAAGCCCAAAAGCATGGTCTATGCCCTTTAGTGGAGAGTAGAAATGATTCACCTCGTAGCACACGATAGTGTCGGCACTGGCTATGCCTTACAAGAATCGGATGGTCGTTGGATTGTCCGATTCCATCGCCATTACAACAAATACTTTACATTCACCAAAGATGCTTTCAAGGTAGGTTATCTAAAGGACTGTGGCATCGTAAACATCAAGGACACACATGGACAAAAACTTTCAAATCATTCTAAAAACCGCAGAACAACTAGCCATTGATTATGGTAACGAGGGGTGGACAGGAGACTGCAACGATTTTACACAAGCCAGTTCCTCGATCTCACAAGAACTCACAAACTTAGAAGTCGAGAGACTATGGGATGAGTTTGCCTATGAAGAGTTCACCGCAAATGGTGTTACTTTTACATTCACCCGTCAGAACGGAGACAAAATCATCAATCTTTATCAAACGGACAAAAACTGTCCGACAAAGTAACACTTTCTTCTTGACAAAACTGTTTGGACAGGTTACACTACTTACATCAACAACATCAACCCCATTCAATGGAGGTCAGCAATGTCTGACGATAACAACACCACATTCGACTTGAACGAACACACCTATCGGTTATTGGAGTCTGAGCCATTCTTTGCCAGTCTCTCAAGACGCATCAACAAAAAAATGACCAAATCCATTCCAACTGCTGGTGTGCGCATCACTGACGATGGTCAGTTTGAAATGGTCTACAATCCCGACTTTTTCGAGAATCTATCTCAGAAGGAACGCAGCGGTGTTCTCAAGCATGAGTTTTACCACCTAATCTTTGAGCATGTCACAGGTCGATTGCCTCCCGAGGGCATGACCAAAATGTGGAACATTGCTACAGACCTTGCCATCAACTCACACTTGATGGACGAACTGCCCGAACAGGGGTGTTTTCCCAGTCGTTCCCCGTTCGAAAAATATCCTGTCGGTCAATCTGCCGAGTTTTACTTCAAGATGCTCAAAGAGGACGAGCAGTTCAACCAAGAGTCGGACGATGGTGAAGGCGGCGATGGTCAAGGACAAGGCGACGGCGGTCAAGGTGACGGCAGTGGATTGCCCGACACTATGGACGACCACAGCGGCTGGGGCGGCGATGCCGACATGGATGATGAAACAAAGCAAGCGATGCGTGAGGTTGCTCAAGAGCGTCTCAAGCAAGCGATGAAAGATGCGGTTGACGACATTAACTCAAGCGGTCGTGGTTGGGGAACTGTCGGTGCTGAAACTCGCAAGGCTATTCAAGACTTTATCACCCCAAAGGTAGACTGGCGCAAAGTGTTGCGCTACTTTATCAAGACCTCACAACGCTCGAACAAACGGTCAACTGTGCGTCGAATCAACAAGCGTTTCCCCTACATCCACAGTGGCAAGAAAGTTACTAGACAGGCGAAGATTGCGGTCGCTATCGACCAGTCGGGTTCTGTCTCGGATGCTATGCTTGCATTGTTCTTCTCAGAACTGACAGGACTGTCTAAACTTGCTGAGTTCACTATCGTTCCGTTTGACACGGATGTTGATGAGAGCAAAGTGTGGGTTTGGAAGAAAGGCAAGAAGCAGACATGGGAACGTGTTCTGTGTGGCGGCACAGACTTTAATGCACCTACTGACTATGTCAACAAGCGTGGCGACTTTGATGGTCTTATCATCCTCACAGACCTTGAGGCTCCAAAGCCAAAGGCTTGCAAGTGCCAACGAATGTGGGCTACAATCCCACAGTACGCTGAGAATCCCTACTTCACAACCAATGAGCGTGTCATTGTTATGGAGCCATAATAGGCTCTACAAGCCCCTTTGGGGGGCTTGCCCTACTTACCCCCTACTTATCCACCCCTTAGCCACTAGGAGCCGTTATGGAGCATTATTGCATCAACTGTGATGGGTTCTTTAAGCCCAACAAGTTTGACCATAAGTTCGGACGTTGTGTTCGATGTGGCAAGCATGAGCGTAAGCGTGAGCGTAAACGAAAGGCAATCTTTGATGCCTATGCAGATGTGCAGTGTGGCGACCTGATGGAGTGGTTTGGTCTTATGTGCATAGTCACATCCGTCCTACCCGACTTGGGGTGGGTAGTTCATGTTCCAAAACTCGGAACGAACCAGAAAGTCCACGTTTGGGCAGACGACACATTGGAAACTTTCGAGAGGAGACTATGCAGATACCGACCCAATAACGAAACGGACAAAAAATGACCTTGCTTTTTCAACTAACAGTGTTACATTACTTACATCAACAACGAAACATGGAGACAACATGCAACAACCAAGCAGACATCAAACAATAAACCTTAGGGTTTGGAAAACAAGCGGTGTCGAGCGTTATGAGAACATAACAGGTGTCAACGTCTACCCATTGGCAATCCATAGACCCATAGAGGAGTTCGAGGAGATAGCGCATGGCTCAAGAAGCCGTTACAGTGGTGTCTGGCACATCACTCACATTCCAACTGGAAAGTCCTTTGGGATTCGAACAAGGGATTGGGAGAGCATTACCTATTACGTCGATAGCATCAAAGACGAACCTGCTCTGCTTATGCTCACAGACAAAACAATGACCGAGCACCCTTGCTTTCAGCAACTAAGCGACAGACACTTTGAGTTAAGGAAGCAGATTGGTTACTAGCCCCAATCTTTCGAGACCAAAAAAAAGTTTGCCTTTTTTCTTGACAAAACAACTCAAACGTATTACATTACTTACATCAACAACGAAACAACGAATCAACAATCAATGGGGAGTGACAATGAATGATCCACCGTTACTATCGACACTATAAACTATTTTCACTTTTTTCTTGACAAACCGTTACAATCTTGTTACACTACTTACTATAGACACCCAGTCTTTTCATTCAACCCTTTCAAAGGAAACTACTCATGGCTATTTCATTTGCTGTTCTTAACTCTGTTCTCCCATCCATCATCGACGCTAAGTTCCCCATCCTCATTCGAGGTCGTCACGGCATCGGTAAGTCAACCATCGTCTATCAGATTGCCGAGCAACGTGGCTTGCCCGTTGTCGAACGTCGTGCATCTCAGATGACCGAGGGCGACTTGCTTGGTCTCCCAAAAGTCGAGGGCAATGTCACAAAGTGGCTTGCACCCGAATGGTTGCACACTGCTTGCAACGAGCCTGTTGTGCTGTTCTTGGACGAGGTCGACCGTGCGACACTTGAGGTGCGTCAAGGCATCTTTGAACTGTGCGACTCTCGCAAGATTGCTGGCTATTCACTCCACGAGGACACAATCATTTTCGCCTGTGTCAATGGTGGCGGCGACCACGGCGACCAATATCAAGTGTCTGACATGGATCCAGCGGAACTTGACCGCTACACTGTGTTCGATGTAAAACCTACAGTCGAAGATTGGCTCACATGGGCTGATGGAAACGTCAATCAAGCGGTTTGGGACTTCATCAACGACAACCATCAACACCTCGAGCACAATGACGATTATGAGCCTAACAAGGTCTACCCTTCACGTCGTTCGTGGGAGCGTTTGTCTCGCACTGTTGATGGTCAAGACCTCAAGGCACTTGCAAACAACGGTTCTCTTTATCACCTTGCAACTGGGTTTATCGGATTCGAGGGTGCTGTGGCACTTGTTGACTATGTCAAGAACTACAACAAGATTGTGACTGTCGAGGACATTCTCGAAGGCAAGCACAAGTTAACCAAGGACTTTAAGATTAACGACCACAACGCACTTATCGAGCGATTCAAGCAGTCAAAAGTGTTTGACCGTGAACTTGATTCGACTGAGGTTGTGAACGTAGCGGAGTACTTTGTGACTCTACCATCTGAACTTGGCATGGTGTTCTTCCAAGTCCTATCGCAAGGTTCGGCTGTTCAGTTCAATGCTCATGCGATTCACACCGCACAACTTGCGGATGGCTCTACACCTAAGGACTACTTGATGAAAATCCTCGCTCAGTAATCCTTCTACCCTCCCACCCCCAAGGGGTGGGCAACCCACACACAGGAGCGCACATGCAGGTAGGAGACATCCTCATTGACAGTCAGCACACCGTCTACATCGTCAAGGCTTTTATTCCGAAACACCCTAAGCGTGTTTTGTTGCTTGACCTAGACGATGGAAAGACATTCAGCATCAACAAGTCCATCGCTAGACACTGGAAACCGTCCACACAGGAGACACAATGACTACCCTAGAACTACTACTTACCCTTTCGATCTATGCTATCATCCCGCTATTCTGTGCCTATCAGGTCGTGCAGATAGGGCGCAACATGAATAAGCGCATGGATGAAATCTACTCACGTTACACACGCACGGAGGAAAAGATCCTCGATGTTATCGAGTTCAGAGCCAAACGGTCAGAATCTGACCGAAACAAACTTGACAAACCATAGCGGTTGGGTTACACTACTAACATCACCAACAAGCATGGAGACAACATGGAACCTCAAGTCGGTCAACTCTATCAATACAACTCAAACCCCGAAAAAATCGTCTTGGTCACTCACTACCGTGATGACCGTAAACAAGCGATGACCAAGGGCATGACCCCTACTACCAAGAGTGGGTGGCGGTCAGCCCAAGCCTTACGAGTGTCATGGACACGAATCACACAGGAGACCTCATGACTACTACCTACCTACCACCCATTGGCTCAGTGTGGTTTAGAACACTTTACCCTGACCGCTTATTCGTCGTCATTGCTCATGCCGAGAACTTAGGTAAATATGGTGCAGTTACAATCAAGCGAATGGACACAGGTGCAGTCTGGACCGAACCAGTCAACTCCTTCACATGGCATCATTCACCCCTCGAAACAATGGAGACCTAATGAACTTTAAACCACTATCCCCATTCGCTAACACCGAAACCACTTGGAATGTGGACCACTTACTATCCGCTCACTCCCAATCCCTACTGCTCCCCGATGGGCGCATTGAGCGATTCATGAATCTACTTGAGTCCGAATGCAACGCTAAACTTGGCACTGCTTTCTATGATTGGGATAACGAGAAAGGCTACACCAAAGAATGGTATTACATCGCTCCTAGCGGCAATCTCATTGGGATAGCCTTCCGACACTCAAGCCCAAGACTCAGAGGGAATGGCAAAACTACCGTTGCGGATGTTGTCGAGTTCGTGGACTTTCTACATGAATCGGTCAAAAACTGACCGCCAAAGCAACACTTTTTCCTTGACAAAACGCCTCAAACTGGTTACATTACTAACATCAATCACGACTATCGGAGGTCTCATGACTACTATCGACACTTTCACCACTCAAAACGGACTGCAAGTTCCCGAACGCCTAAACCTTTCAGCGTGGGAAGAGGTCGAGTTAAACGACTGGATTGACGACCCAATCAAGAGCATTGAACAACGGACAGGCGACGGCGCACAACCTTTCCTTGCGGCTCTTTTCCTCGCAGTGTGTGAGTTCATCGGTCACAACGACCTTGCACGAACTATTCGCTCTTGGGCAGACGAGGAATATGCAGACAGACCCGATTGGTTGCAGTGCATGATTCAGCAGACAGCAGACGACTTGCACGACCTCACTCAATGCAACCCGCCATTCTCGGTCTCATAGCCAAACGGACATTTTTTGTCCTTGACTTTTTTGAATCAACGTGCTACATTACTAACATCAGCCACAAACATCGGAGGTCTCATGACTACTATCGCAGAAACCAAACCGACCATTCACCCGAATCTTTCAGCCCCATATCTTGGAGACCAAATGAGCCAACTAGACCATGCACTTTCTCAAACCACCCCATCCAACGGAGACGATATGTCTACTATTTACATGACCGCATCGGAGTTCATCAAACGATTCGCCAACAACGGAGCCGACGCAATCGACTACATCATTGCATGCAACGAGAAAGGTCTTGTCGAGGTGTCCGAGAACACCTTGCCTACCTACACATTCATCAATGGGCGTTTCATCAGTTACGATGATTGGCATCCACAGACCCATTCATTCGACGTTCGCATCGAGCGATGGTACGAGGACGACGATGGACTTACCGCTGACGCAGTGGTTCGATTCGATTACGTTGAGGGCATTGACCTCTTTTGGAACCACTTGCAACATGAGTTAGACGGTGTAACCGAGCCTAGCGAAATGCACTGGCAAGACAACATCGAGACCCACCACAGACGAGAACGTGACGCACTCGCATTGCAGACAATGATCAATGACAGACGCTTGAATCGAACTCGCAGATACTTGATTGAAAAGGGTGCATCCATCACCCCCAACGAGTTCGAGCAACATTGCGTGAGGGTAGCAGAAATGCGAGAGGAAAACGAGAGAGCACTCAAACGCATCGAACAACTCGGCTATTGAGACAAACGGACATTTTCTGTCCTTGACTTTTCCATCCAACGTGATACATTTCTAACATAACCGAGAGACATGGAGTTAACATGAACCCACGATTAACCTACAACGACATGAAGAGCCTAAAGGTTGGAGACCTCTTGCGGTTCCAACGCTCACATGGGGCTAGCGACACAAACCCAATCGACACCGTTGCAGTCGTCACTGTCCCGTTCGGTCAAGTGCTTGACAAGCAAGGCAATGTGGCTTGCGCAGTTGGAGTTCATTGCGAACCAGTCGGCAGTTTCAAACTAGAGGGTGTCACCTATCACAACTTTCACCTGTTTAGAAAACTATCCTAACACGGAGACCCCAGTGACCCGAGACAAAACAAACATACTCTATTGGTCGTCAGTCACCGCCCTTATCATCGTGTTCGTTGCCCAATCTTGCGATGCCGCAAAGCACCTTTCCACACTAACCGACGAGACCCAAGAACAGGAGACACAATGACAGCACTAAAGATGGTCGGCTATTGCCTTATCGTAATGGCTTTCACAATCCCAATCATCCTCAGACACGAAAACACGGAGACCCAATGAACTTTTTCACTTTCGACTACCCCATAATCGACGAACGAGTGTTTTTCCTTGACCTCTGTTACACCACCGAAGAACAGGGCGAGACTTACCACTGGTTCCTGTGTTTGACTGATGGTAACAACTATCAGTTCAGACAAGAATCAATGGACAGAATGAAACCCATCGAGTTCAGCGACATACCCTTAACATTGGAGACCCCATGAACATCAACATCCAATCACACATCCTCAAACGAGCGAGTCAACTGCTGTGTCAGCAAGTAACGAATGGCAACACACTTGAGTCCACAAAGATCCGAGACAACGGGAACATCATCGAATGGCATCTATCCAATGGAGACACCATCGAGATAATCAACAATGTTGACTATGCGTCGGGCTTGGCGATAACCCCGAGCACAAGCATCTGTCACTGGGTTGACGGAGACATGGTCTTTGAGCAATGCTTTGTTGGTGACACCGAATGAAACTGACCATCATCATTCTATTCTTTGGCGGTCTCGCACTCAGAGCCTACATGCAACGTGAACTCGTGCGCATGATGGACGAATGAACTACTTACTATTGAACCCCCCACTTTGCCGAGACACTATTTTTTTTTCTTTGGAGATTACAATGAACACAATAAACGGAACCAACACAGACAGCGCAAGCATCAAGCAGTTTACCCCAGTCTTTCACTTGGAACTAGGTAAAGGACATGTGGTAAGTGTGACTTACAGGAAGGGCGACAACTTGATTATGTGTTTCTTTCCTCAGGGTCGATGCCATGAATGGATTACAGAACAGGAGTTACGCTCGGGAGTGGGTGACATAACGCTTACAAGGATTGCCCCAAAGGCAATGGACGAACAGATTCCAGATTCTCTTCAGAGCATGCTTGAGGGTCTATTCGCCCCAAGAGACCGATAATCTCATGTGAGCGTCCGTCAGTGTGCCTACAAGGCATCCTAGCACGTGACCCAGTGTCTTTGGACCATCTCTTTCCAAACGTGCCAGTAATCGCCTTGTAGAGCCTTACAGAGCATTATTCTGAGTGAGTTCTTGCTTGTAGTTTGTGCTTGTAAGATTCACCTACAACCCCCAAAACAACGGCTTAAACGGCAAGTCTGCTACTCTCTACTCCCCTACCCCACTACCCTACTACCCCGAGAGAACCGATGAAAACACTAACTATAGGCTCACTTTACAGACATTGGCAGAAGAGTTCGGATGTCTGCCTACTGCTAGAAGCAGACAAGTACTTTGTGGTCGTCTATGACCTAGGCTATTCCGAGAGGGTTCAGATGCCCGTCGATGTGTTCGTTCAGCAATGGTTACCTACAGGAGACAAAGCATGAACACATTACCTGACCTCGGAACTTTGTGGGAGCACTCAAGACATGGGCTTGTTATGCTCTTAGGCATAAGGACGCAAGGCATCACATCATGGGGAGAAACTCTCTACACATTCGACGTTTTCAGGATTAAAGACAACTTCAAGACAGAGGGAATCTTTGCATTGAGCGATTGGGATGCGCAGTTCACGCTTGTTGCATAATCAGCAATCAGAGATTGCCACATGTGCAGCACATGACGCATTGACAGCATTTATGCTGTTTTTGCACATGACGCACGGGCAGCATTGTTGCAAATGCAACAAAATCCCCTCAGCCAAAATACTTTACATAACTATGAAAGTTGCCGATTCAGGCTCTCAAATGTTACCCCTCTCTAAAGAGAGATCAAAAATACTTTACATAACTATGGTAAGTTTTTCTTCCCTTAAGGGAAATAAACAAAACGGACAAAAAATGACCAAAAAGTTATCGATTCTACTTGACAAACAGAACAGAACAGGTTACATTACTAACAACATCAACAACCAACCCACTCAATGGAGCAGCCAATGAATGAACAACTCAGTCCAAACAATCAGCAGTTCACTTACGACGAACGATGCGACCTTGCAGTCAAGGCAACCTTCCGCCTTTACCGCAAACTCGGTCACAAGGTCACAATGGACTTTGTCGCTGGAACAATGGCGACTTACTACCAAGTCGACAAAGACGACGTAATCACCTTAGCAAGCACACAGGAGGCTTAACATGATTTTCGAACTGCTCATCGGCTATGCCCTCAAGGAGACACTTGAGGGAATCAACGACAGACTCGCTGAAGGACAAGCCCGCAAGGAACGGACTTCCAGACGAACGGTCAAAAAACGTCCGTCAAAGCAAGCAAAAAAACTTGACAAACGCAAGTAAACGGATTACATTACTTACTCACCAATCAACCCCGAGGTTCACATGTCCTACTCTTTGAGATTCACCCACCAAGTCACATTCACCTTCAACGGCAAAGTCTTTGAGCAACGGTGGGCTGACCACAATCGCAAGCCCTCACAGTCCAAACTGGACAAGATTGACGGCAAAATCATCAAAACAATCACCATTCCACATTACTGAGGTTCACATGTCACATTCAATCGTTTCACCTTTCAACTCTCAATCAACTCGCACCACAGGATACGCCATGCGTTGCTCTTATGCTCACTTTCTCCAAAATCTCTACTCTTTCAACAACTCAGCCCTTTACATCAACGGGCGACAAGCAACCAAGCAGCAACTTGTCCCGCTTATTGCGGATGCTCGAACCGACTTGCAAGCAACGTTGGCAGATGCCATTAGCCGCAAGGCTTGGGGCTATGCTGAGCGCACTGCTGAAAGTCTTCAAGACCTCGAGACCACCACCCGTGAACTCAATCTCATGAAGGATGTTGCTTTCGAGATTGCACGTCGCACCCCAACCAAGGGTTGAGACCCTACCCACCTACTACCCTACCCAACCCCCTAAAACCTTTCACAGGGGCTTACAGCCCCTCTCAGAACACATTCACAACGGATTACATTATGTCAAACATCATCGGAAACTTCAATCAAGTCTTTCAAATCAAACGAGCCAACGAGAATAGCGGTCGCTACTTCTTTTCCAAGGGCGCAATGCGTGGATTCAACTCACGTGTGCACGACGTCGTTTACAGCGGCTGCGTGTTCGTTACCTCCGAGAAGAACGACATGCCTTATTTCGCTCCACAGCCACGTGTGTACACTGTCCGTGTTGCCATGGCTGACGGGTCTATCGAGACCTACGGTTCCTTGGGCGTTTACGCAACCCGTGCAGAAGCACATCGTGAAGCGGCATGGCTCGGAAAAGCCCTAAGAGACGGCACAGTAGCCTATAACTCTCAAACCTACAAATTCGAACCAGTCGAACTCTTAGCAAGTTAATCCCTTTCAGGGATTGCTCCTTGCATGTCACGTGGGAACCCCAAAGGGGTTTACCCACGATTAAATCGGCGAGACAAAATACTTTACATAACTATGGTAAACAAAAAACTGACTGGGTCAAAATACTTTACATAACTATGACAGGCATCAAAAAAAATTCTTTCGGAGCCGGCGAGCTTATAGAAGCTTGCGGACAGAAAATGACCGAAAAGTAATCGATTCTGCTTGACAAACAAAGCAGAACAGGTTACATTGCTAACATAACATTTCACTTTCAACCCTTTCCAAGGATTTTTCAAATGGTTATTACCTTTGACTTCACCTCTCGAACCACCAATCTAACCCCAGACAAGCCAATGTCTGATTGTATCCGTCAGATCGACATCCATCGGGATTATGCACCAATGTGCATAGGAAACTTCAATGATGACATCGACTGGGGTGATGTAGAACAACTGAGCGACAACCTTGCGATGTGTCTTGCTGTCACATCCTTGTTCCGACCTGAGCACAAAGAGATGGTCTATGAGTGGGCGAACTCGAACCTCAAACACATCGACCCTCTCAGAGTAGCAGACCGAATGGCAGAGGATGTTGAATCTTTATTCGCATTGAATGCTAGTGCTTTGGAGGATTACACTTCTTCGGAAGTCCCGTCTGAGCGAAAGTTCAACCACACGGTAGATGCACTGTCATCATGGGCGGTCAGTGTCGATGACCTCTATCTTAAGATCTGACCTCTCGGTTTTCCCGAGAGGATTCTAAGGGCGGACAGATTCTGTCCGTTTTGCTCTTGACAAACTCTTTTTTTCATGTTACATTAACTATGTTAACGTTGTTAACAATCACTCTTTCAACTCAATCACAGGATTTTCGCTTATGACTATTCAATCTATCTCATTCGCTTCTCTCGCTTCTCTCGAATCAACCACTGTCAAAGGATACGACGTTGACGGCGTTGTAGACACTCGCCCTGTCCGTGTCCGCTACAACCGTCATGGTGGCGTTATTCCATCGGTAGGTTCTACCCTACTCACCACCTACGGGGTAGGTGTGGTCAAGGGCTACTCGGAAGGCTCATTGCGTGTCGCTATCACCGATTTCAACGATGAGTTCGAGTTCATCACCGCCGATGAGACCGACATTCTCGATGCTCAAGAGTTCGTCGAGGGCTTGTCACGCTGTGCCAATGCTGGTGTGGACTCGTTGGTGTCGGACATTACGAGACTTTACAAGTCTGAGATTACTGGTAACTTGCCAAAGTCTTGGCAAGAAAAGGTCGATAACATCGAGCGATTCGCAAGCAACGAGTTCATCATGGACTTGACAAGTCAATCCAATCTTGACAAGCAGTTGCTCGATGGGTCTGTTCTTGTCGACGTTGTAGCAATCGAGCGTGAGACCAAGGCTGAGCGCAAGGCTCGCAAGGCTCTCGAGATTGCCGATGCTAAACGCTTGCGGCGTCAGTTGCTTGACGCCTATGACGCCGAGGTTACCGAATGCCCTGAAGACATTGCCGCCGAGATTGCCGAACAGTTCGGCGAGATGGGTGCAGATGACGGGGAGTTCTAATCCCTCGCACCCGTGGGGTTTATAGCGAGAGCCTCCTACATTGCCCGAACTGTCGGGATTATAGGAGGTTTCTTTTTGGAGGTCATAAATACTTTACATAACTATGTAAGTAAACATGCGCCTTTTTGTGTCGGACAGAAAATGTCCGTTTAACTTGACAAATGGTTTCTATCGTGTTACATTATAATGTAAACATTATAACTTGGAGCCTTTATGAATCGGTCTGCTGAAACTCTTCTCATCATCATCTTCTGGATCATCGTTGGAGTCTACATTGTAGACTGCACCATCGATGCTATCGCTAACCTCGAACTTATAGGAGCCTCTATGTTCGCTTTCAAACCATCTTTCACTGTTTCCAATCTTGTCCGTGACGACCGACGTTATGGAGAGTCTGACAGAATCCGCAACTATGGCGGTCTACACACTCCAGCCTACCGAGTTCTTAACCATGTGTCTAAAGCACTGCTAGACTCGGGGCTTTACAGTGCATGCACTACCATGAACTCCCGTGGGCAACACAAGTTCATCGGCTATAAGTCTCTGTTTTCCGTGCTTATCTCTTACGGCTACAGCGCCGTAACCATCGGGGCTAGAACAATCTTTGCGGTTGACGAGTGGACACGAACCATCTACCACATCGATGCTAGCGGACGTTTAGCGGTTACCGATTACCATCAGGACTATGACGTGACAGACGTTATCGCTCAAGTGTCCGAGGCTATCGAGGTTCTAAAAGATTGCTACGTTGCCCCTGCTACCGAGCCTGTCAACGAGACCCGTTGGATTCTCAAGCGAGTCATAAAAGACCGTCCTTATCACGGGGCTATCAAGGGTCCTACTGTCTCGGTCCAAGCGAAGCTATTGAGAGGTTCAAAAAATCTTGTCAAGTGGAAGGTTGAATGGATGGATGCAGACAACCCCTCTAGAACTCGCATAGAGTCGGGCGTGTGGCATAAAGCCTACAAGGTCGAGATTGAGGGGGCTGAATCATGGCTACCACACTCTATCCTAGGTGAGATTTACTCGAGCCCATGGGCAGGTTCGAGACTTGCTAACCCTGTCGCTACCATCGACGTTCCAGAGTGGTGGTTCCAAAAGAACGTCCTCGTAATCCGCCCTGCCTAACGGCATTGTAGAAAGTTCTACTCTTCCCTATTAATCGACATCATAAGGAGTCACTATGATTATTCTAATTCTCTTATTTATCGCCGCCATGGGCATCATAGCCAATAGCCAAGAGCCCCGAGAAGAGCGACACATTAGAAGGGGATGGTAACCCTTTTTTTGAAACCCAAATACTTTACATAACTATGGTAAATAAAATAGTTTTTATTTCGGTCAGAACTTGTCCGAAAAGCGATGGATTGGGTTTGACGAACCCATCAGAATCGGTTATAATACTGTGTAACCTTTAAGCCTTGGAGCGCTTATGCCTATCTCAACTCTTGACATCATCAACACCCAAATCCACGGCGTTATCGATAACCAGCGTGAAGTCTCTAGACGTTCGACTATGCCGTGCGTCTACCATAGTGCCCACACCCTCGACGTAATCGAGTCTTATCTTGCTGCCTACACTGTCGCTGGTGGCGACTTAGAAGAGCTGCCTGCTGGTCCTCGTCTTGCTGAGTGTCTTGCTGGGATGATCGTGTGGCTCTGCGATTTAGAGTTCTTCGATGGCGTCGGTGTTGACGAGACTATGATGGACTCAATCCATGAGGTGGTTAGCCGTGTTCACGCTATCACCGAATCATTAGACGAGTCTGGCTATGGTCTTGCTGTTGCCGAGCGTTTTAACTGGTTCGCCACGGACCTTGGTAACGACGACATGGAACTTGAATCCGCTTATGCGCCCGCTATTGATTAACGATAGTGTCGGTTCTTTCGATGTTTTAAGCCCATGCTTTTCAGTGTGGGCTTTTTCTTTAGGGGGTCCTCCCCCTACTACCGCCACCACACCGGCGAAATAAGTACTTGCGTGTGGGGTTTGCGGGACGAGCGCAGCGAGGTGCATTCATATCCTCTAGCAATATTTCCAGATTTTGCTTTTTTCCGGACACGATTGAGTAACTAGACAAAAAAACATCCTCTAAAAATATTCTAAAAAAAATTTTCCAGATTTTCACTTCTATTTAAAAATAGGGGGAAGACATTATGTTACTACTTGGATTACTACTAGGTTGCACGGATCACATCATCAATGAGATCAAACAACCTTCGATTATCGTTGCACCGGACACACTAGACTTCGGGCACTTACTATCAGGCCACGAGACAGACACAATGACTGTTACCATCTCTAATGGAGGGACAGCAGATCTTGTTATTGATCATTTAGAAATCGTTGGCGACAATTACACAGCGGACCTAAATGGCTTTGTTGTTCCGTCAGAAGGGTGGCACCAAATTGAGGTAAGCTACGACCCGAAAACATTTGAACACAATGAAGGCTACCTAGACATCTATTTAGAAGGCGATGAGCAGCCCTCAGAAGGCGTTTGGCTTAACGGGCATGGTGACGCCCCAGTAATTAACGTAACGCCGTCAGAAGTCGATTTTGGAGCTCCTCTGTTGGGCTGTGATACAACAACAGAAATTATCGTCCAAAATGATGGCAATGTTGATTTGATTGTAACGGACATGGACATCATGGCAACGGTTCCACCCGACATTACGATTGACTTAGGGACATTACCTCCATTCCCTTGGACAATAGCTCCGTCAGGTCGTGTGGCTTTCTTTTCCAACTATGTGCCTTTAGATGAAGATGATGATGAAACGACGTTCGACATCCATTCCAGCGACCCCCTTACTCCTACCTATGCTGGAAGAGCTGTCGGAGCTGCCGTGCTTTCGAACGAAACCATTCAGACATGGATTCAAAAAGAAAAAATTATTGTTGATATTGTTTGGATTATT
>NTLX01000060.1_pt1 | contig 21578 bp, 29 predicted proteins | sample 1251771 | NCBI WGS metagenome assembly NTLX01 (sample SAMN07250028, study PRJNA358725) | marine metagenome | isolation source: viruses from ocean water | place: Pacific Ocean: North Pacific Subtropical Gyre | collected 2015
CAGAAAGCAGGAGGAACTAGTGCAAACCTTGGTAATCAGTACGAGGCAGATCTTAACGAAAGTTTTGAAAAATTTGCAGATCATGGTGGTAAATATCCAGATCATGTTACTGAAATTTTGAAGAAAATATGTGCAGCAAATCCTGGCACCTGTGTTAAGAAAGTTAAGCACGCGGGAACTGCAAATACTAGACGTCCTATGAAGTATGCGTCTGGTGGTTTTTATATTTCTGCGGAAGGGAAAAAATCTTTGAATATAGGTAAGACTTTGACTGATATTACAGTCACTATTGGTGAACCAAATAAGAAACAGAACAAAGACATATACTTATCAGTCAAATTTGGTAGTACACTATCATTTTTTAACATAGGTGTTAGGGGTGGTGGTAAAGGTCTACAAATATTTCCTGTAAGTGACTTAAAAGCAGGGAAAATACCAGATATGGGTCAGAAATTTTTAGAGATGTTTAACATAGACAACGGAAAATTTTTAGATGTATTCTCAAAGTATGATAAGGATGCTACATCACCCTCAGTGTCTGATCATAAGGAGTCTTATAAAATAACAGGAACCGCAAAGAAAAATTTAGAAGCATTCTGTGCTAGTGGTGTTGGTTATAACTATTGGATGGTTCATTACACTGGTTCAGAGTTACATTGCTATGAGGTAGATCAAGCATATATGAAAAGAGCTAGTACATTAGAGGGTGACAACGTAGATATAGAATATGGTGGAGCTTCTGGTACAGGAAAAAGAATTAATATTAAATTTTCTACCAAAGAGTATGATTTTAGTTTCAACATAAGGTCGAAGACTGCTTCAGAAGTCTATCCTACTCATAGTAATGGTGACTATTTTAAAAAATAATGGCAAATATAACACAACTAAAACATCTTGAGCACATTGAGGATGAGATGCTTAACCATGGAGTAGATGGTTGCACAGCATCAGTCTCTGCAATGAAAGAAATGCTAAAAATGTTAGGTAAAAAACCTAGCAGTGGGTATATGCAGACAAAATGGGATGGTGCACCATCAGTTGTATGTGGTAAGCATCCGATCACAGGTAGATTTTTTGTAGGTACAAAGTCAGTGTTCAATAAAGAACCAAAACTATGCCATTTTGATGATGATGTTGACGTATATTACTCAGGAGATCTTGCAACAAAATTAAAAACAGCATTACAATATTTCAAACCACTAGGAATAACAGGTGTCATTCAAGGAGACCTCTTATTCACAGAAAAAGATAAGAAAACTGTGACTGTAAACGATGAAAATCTAATAACTTTTACACCTAACACTATTACCTATGGTGTGCCAGTTAATAGTGATATGGGTAAGAAGATATCCGCAGCAAAAATAGGTGTAGTTTTTCATACCCATTACAATGGTGAAGATTTAGCTTCTATGTCAGCATCTGCTGGTGCACCTACATCAGAATTTTCAAAAACAACAGATTGTGCAGTGATAGAAAACGATACACCTATGGCAGATGTTGCTGTACCTACAAACACATTACAATTGTTTGAGCGTAACACTAATACAATAGAATCTATGTGTAAAAAGTCAGGTAAATTCCTTAATACTTTGGTTGATAACATGGGAACATCGGGAGATAAAAAATTTCACATAGCATCATATCTCAAACAGTTTTTTAACAATGAGATAAAAGAAGGACGTAGTATAAGTGACTCTCAAAAGGCAATCAAATCTATTGGTGAGTTTTATCGTACAAAAATGAACAAAGAAGTAGAGAAAATGAAGAGTGTGCAGAAACAAGCGGAGAGAAGAAAACAAATGTATGATGGCATGGCATATCTTGAGGATAATATAACAGAGTTTGATGCTATGTTTACACTGTATAGAAAGATGCAAGAGAATAAAGAGATAGTTATAAAAGCTTTGGATAACTTAGAGACATTTAGAACATTTGTGCAGACTGATAAAGGATATAAAGTTACAGGTCCTGAAGGATATGTACTACATCATGATGGAGATATGATTAAACTTGTAAATAGAATTGAGTTTTCTTATAACAATTTCACATTGGCAAAGCAATGGAGATAGTAGATTATAAATGCGTATACTTTACTTTTGGTAGGTTCCAACCTCCTACCACAGGTCATGCTGAGAACTTTAAAGCAGTTCAAAGGACTGCAAAAGGGTGTGATTGGTTCGTATACTTCTCACAAACTGTAGATGGTAAAGGTTCTAACCCATTAGACCACGAGAGAAAATTATATTATGCTAAGAAGATGTTCCCTAGTTATGCAAAACATTTTAGAAGTATACCTGGCACTCCTGTAAACATATTATCTGAGTTACAATCACAAGGATATGATGATGCTAACTTTGTTGTGGGATCTGATAGAGTGCAAGCGATGAAGTGGGTTATGAATTATAATGGTAAGGATTATTTCTTCCGTAAGATGAATGTTATATCATCTGGTGACCGTGATGCAGATGGTGACACGTTCGCTATTTCTGGTACAAAAATGCGGAGAGCAGCAGTTGCAATGGACTACAAATCTTTTAGAAAAGGTATACCAAAAGGTCTCAATGATAATGATACGCGGAAGTTGATGGCAGAAATTAGAGCAAACATGCCCTAGTTGTATAAATAAACTTGATAAGTACATCTATATTAATGAAAAGTCTCGCAGACTTCACTAAGAAATCCAAGGTTGCGGAAGCAAACATCACCAGAGATAAGTTCTATAGGAACGAAGTTTACAAAAAAGGTGAGTGGGTTATTACTGAGCAAGGACAGGTAGGTAAGATACACCGTAGAGGTCCTAACTATGTCTTATGTCTAACAGCAGAGAACACAAAGTTCCGTAGTTGGATAAAAGATATCAAAGAAGTATTTGAGATTGGCACGGACGCTTATCGTGAGTATGTAATGTCTATTACACCTGGTCAGAAGGTTGCAAAACCATCTAACACAGTCAAAGTAAAAGAAACCATTCCAAGCAAACACCCCTTAAATAAGATGGACAAACACGAGGAAAAAACTTTAGCACAATTAGCTGCTGAAAATTTAAACAATCCAAAAGCATTTAACTACAATCGTTTCGATGAGACATGGAGATACGATTATTCCGCTAAGATGGCAAACAAAGACATCAAAGGTCTTGGTGCTGATGGCGTAGGTGGAGGAGATGCACCAGGTATGAAGATGGCAGAAGCACCTGGCACCGAAGGTAAACCTAAAGTTAAAAAGGTAAAACATTCTTGTGCTACTAAGGTAGAACATGCGGAATGGGGTAAAGGAAATACATTAAAAGAAATGCATACACTCGATGAAGAGGGTAACATCACACATTACGATGTTATGTTTGAGCATGGACTAGAGCAAGACGTTCCAGTTCCTACACTAAACATACTTGTAAGTGAGATGCACGAGCACGTAATCAATGATGAGAAAAATGAGGTTGTAGAAGGTAAGAAAGCAAAGAAAGATTATGATGGAGATGGCAAGATCGAGTCTGGTAAAGACGAGTACTTCGGATCCAGAGATAAAGCCATCAAGAAAGCGATGGGTAAGAAAGCAATGATGAAGAAGGAGCATCATCAAAAAGATGCTGATGGTAAGGTCATTGAACATGATGAGTTAGAAGAAGGTAAGAAAGGTCTCTACGCTAACATCCATGCTAAGAGAAAGAGAGGTGAAGCACCCGCAAAACCAGGCGACAAAGACTATCCTGCTAAGGATGCTTTCAAGAAGGCAGCAAAAACTGCTAAGAAAGAAGAGGTTGAAGTTGATGAGAGTTTGAAACAAGCACGTAAGAACGTAGGAGCATCTACTTGTTGGGATGGATACAAAGCGAAGGGAACTAAGATGAAGGGTGGTAAGAAAGTACCAAACTGCGTTAAGGAGTTCTCTGAGTGGAGAAAGTTAGCTGAAAAAAAGTAGCCTCCGTCGAGGTCATGCCCAAGTTGGATGACCCCGATGGTATGAAGTCAGGGCAAGAGAAGAAAATGCCTAAGGTTCCTAAACAAAAGACCAAGATGGCTTGCAATCATACCAAAGAAGGTGTAGAATGTCCTGTACATGGTAAAAATGGTTGCCCTAAAATTATATAATGACATACAAAGCACCTGACAAATCTGCATACGATTGGTGGTTCGATCAGAACATACCAAAGGCACAGTATGGAAGTCTGCAATGTTGGATAGCAAACGAGAAGACACAACCGTGGTCTAACGCATATGATATGACAATACATTCTATAATGTATGAGATAGCAACAAAAAATGGTTTATTATTAGGATCAAGTGAGGAAAATTTGGCAAGAGGAGACGCTTGAGTCGTTATCCTCATATAGAAATTTAAGAGACAGACATAAAAAAATAATACCTGAGATCATAAAGTTTGTAGAGGTCAATCAACCTATACTTTCTGAGTGGATACTAGATCAGTGGGTAGAAGATAGAAATTTAGGTAGAGTACAACTATGGGAAGGTGACTGGAGAGTAATTCCTATGCCACTCAACGTAGTAGGAACTACAACAACAGAAGATGACTTTGAACTCAGCGAGATGGTATCATTCGTTGAGTTGTTTAATACTACAACAGAAAAAGTAAAAGAAGTATTACCACAACTGACTGAGAGTATGAAAGAATTGTGTCCTACATTCTATGGTGCAATCAAAGAAGATGTAGATGGTGAGTTACTTAAGAGTTGTACTATAAGTAAGCTATCACCTGGCACAAAAATCAATCCACATAACGGAGATATAGATTCATTACGTCTTCACTTCCCTGTCATAGAGGACGAAGGTGCTTGGTTGAGTGTGCGTGGAAGAAAAAGAACTTGGAAGGTAGGAGAGCTCTTTGCATTCCATGATAATGATAAACATTGGGCACAACATCACGGTACTCACGATAGGGTAGTTGTTATTATGGATTATGCACTGTCACAGTTAGAAAAAAAAGGTATCGTAATTGACAAATGGGAAGAAGATGTATATATAAATTAGTATATTTGCAAATTAAATCATGACTAAATTTTTACTCCCTATTGCTATCAACATCATTGATAAGGCGGTAGATAAGATCCCAGAGGATCTAGAAGGCAAGATTAAGGAGTTTGTTATTGGACTTCTTAAAAAAGCAGCTGCTAAATCAGGCAACAAAGTAGATGATCAACTAGTCGCAGCACTAGAGAAAGCACTACTTGAATAAATATATCATAGACAACTTTTAAAATCGGAGATTACCATAATGTCTTTATACGGTAAGGACGATAGTAATGCCAATAAGACCAAAGCTGGTATCGGTGTAGCTACGTCGTCTCAATCTAAAGAGATAGTGTTCATTGATAACACAGAAGCACAATTAGCATCGAACAAAGCAAGAGGTGTTGGTGCACCTGGCTGGTATTCGTTCTTTACCTACACTGACATGCATGGTAATACACGGTACAAGGCAGAGCATTTAGTTGCTATCGCAGATCCAGAAGCAAACGCATCTGAGACACAGGCAGATGATACAATCGGAGCAGACGTTCTAGAAACTATCACTTTAACAAGTGGTAACCAACCTGCTAACTCTACTTCATCAAGTGGAGCAGGAACATTTGCTGTTACAGTATCTGTTGACCAGTCTGGTACTCCTGCATATGTATGGCAGAGACAGAAACCAGGCACAACTAGTTGGACTAACCTTGCTGCTAACACCGACACAGGTATTACATACGCTAACTTCACTACAGCTACACTTGGTTACAGTGGACTAGCATCTAATGCACTAGACGGTTACAAGTACAGAGTAAAGGTCACCACATCTAAGGGTGCTACTGAAGTCATCTCTAATGGAGCTGCTACTCTAACATTCGGAAGTTAATGAATGAGATTTGATGAATTGAATGAGGACAATTACGTCCTTTTTGCTATTAAACATTATGATAATCCACAAGCAGCAACAAAAGAAGATTTCTTTGAGGATATGAGACGCTTTAAGTATATTAAACGTCTTCTCAAAAAATATCACAAAGGAACTGAGGTCAAACTCAACTTGTTGCTTAACCATATTATTATCATATACAATGTATTTGGTGAAGCTGCACCACATCTACTCTTCTATAAAATGGAGAGAGATTATTGGTCAGATATCAAGGCAATCATGTTGTTCTTGAACAAATATCCAGAAATGGAAACTGCAAGTCTTAAGAAGATAGCAGTAAACGATTGTATCTTAGAGGAGCTTAAAAACTTATGATGGGTGCGGGAGGAATCACGAACGTAGGACCTATTAACACTCAAACCACAGGCAAGGGTGCTATTATGGGTTTCGATCCTATCTTGGGTATGTCTAGGCGAAGGACTAAGAAACGCAAGAAGCAGGAGTCTGCGGGTAAACAATGGGATCATCGTAGAAGAGATCCTACCTACATAGATGGTAGGAGTAAGCAAGCACGTAACCTTATCAAACGTTTAACTAAGAAAAAGAAAATGGCAGAAGAAACATTACTCGAATACGGAGGAGCAGACGATAATAAGTCTGGTGGTTCTGGTGGTGACAACACTAGTCAAGCGTACAAGTTCATTGCACAGAAACGTAAGGTAGCAAAGAAACAAGAACGTGAGAAGAGAGCACAGAATCGTAAGCAAGAGATTCAAACAATCTCTCGTGCAAAAGCATCTGACTATCAGAAGAAAGCAAAGGATAGACAGAAGAAGTTATCTACTCAACTAGCAACAAAGAAAGAAGAGTGGGATGGTATTGTGTATATGGAGAGTCTCTTTGAGCAACTAGAGAACGAGAATGAGAACCCAATATATTACTTCTTTAACGATGAGTCTGAACTAGAGGTGACAAACGAGCAAGCATATGATATAGTAGAGAAGTTCGGTTCACTATCTGATGAGAACAAGGAGATGTTCCTTGACAAGATCGCAGAAAGTAAGAACTTTTTAAATCATATCATTCGTTTGTGATTCACAGATTAAAAACTTTTACTGAAGAAGACTGTAATAAAATAGAAAAAACTGTAGATGACCTAGATAAGTTATGGGTCAATAGAAGTTGCGAACGTAGATTTTCGTTCGAGACTGAGACAGTAATCAGTAGAGCACCCTTCTGGACGTTGGGTGCTGTTTCTTATTTGGATAGTGTTGCTAGTCCTGACAGGTACAACAAGCATAAGAACTATCTAAATCCTGTGCTACGAAAAAAATTTACTTGGATTTATGAAATCATCTGCGAAAAATTACAAAGAGAATTTGGCGAACCTGTGGTCATTGACAAGTTTCTTGCTCATCCTGGTTTTCATATTTTCGCTACAAAAACTGGGAGTGTTCTCCGACCAGAGTACGTAGAGTTGTTTCAAGAACCACTAGGAAGTGTTCATGTTGACGTGCAGTATGAAGAACACTATGAGTATTGGAATATATTTAAAGAGGTTGATCTAGAAAATACTTTATCATTCACCATACCTATCAATCTACCTACACATGGTGGTGGATTATATACATGGGAGGATGAGGTTGATCCTAAACTGTTCAACTACACAACAAATGATACTAAACTGAGTGAATTAGAAAGTCCCTCCGTCTCGAATTTATATAATAAGGGTGAGATGATATATTTTATGGGTCATTTGCTACATCAGATGATGCCAGGTAGGGATTTACAACCTACAGATAGGAGAATTACCGTACAAGGACACGGTATAAAATGCGATGGAGTGTGGAGATTATACTGGTAATAAATAACTAGTATGGCAGAAAATATTAACACAGCAATAATAGAAAGATTAGAAAAAGTTGTTCAATCTCTACAGGAAAACTCTGTAAAGATGGGCGAACTTCTTGCTGTGCATAATGAGAAGTTAGATAAACAAGATCAGATAGATGGCATTTTGTTTGAGAAGATAGACAACCTCAACAAAGATTTAAACAGAGAGACAGAAGCAATAAAGAAAGGATGCGAAAGAGATATTAGAATGGTTGATGATAGACTTAGGACTATGGAAAAGAAGATGTGGAGTATCTTTGGAGCACTTAGCATCATATCATTCCTTGTAAGTCCAGTAGGACAGAGAATGATTAAACCAATATTGACAAATGGTGACGCATCTGCTATGATTACTGAACCACTAGGTTCAGATGAGTTACCTCGACACAAAGTATATTAATCTAGCATCTGCATCACTGCAGAAATATAAAAAGGTCAAGAATGGTCTATGGACTTTTCGCTGTCCTTATTGTGGCGACTCAAAAAAGAATAAGAACAAGACTAGAGGATACATCTTCTCAGTCAAAGGGGATCACGTGTTTAAGTGTCACAATTGTGGCATCACGAGATCCTTTTCTAACTTTTTAAAAGACCATGTTCCTCATGTATATGATGAGTATGTCATGGAACGGTATAAAGAGGGAACAATAGGAAAGAACGTTCCTAAACCTGATCTCACACAGTTTATTTCCAAACCAAAATTTGAGAAAAAGACCATAGATCTAGAACCTCTTTCTCGTCTAAATAATTTTCACGTGGCGAAAAAATATATCCTCGATAGAGGTATACCAGAGAACAAATTAGACCGATTGTACTACTGTCCTAACTTCAAGGAATGGACTAACACACAGAAGCACACATTCTCGGATACCACTAACGATGAAGAAAGAATTATCATCCCTTTGAACGATACTGATGGAAACCTCATAGGTTTTCAAGGTAGATCTTTGTCTCCAAATGCAAAGATGAGATACATTACAGTCATGCTCAATGAGGATGCACCCAAACTATACGGATTAGATCACATAAACAAAAATGAAACAATTTATATCGTCGAAGGTCCTCTCGATTCCTTCTTCTTGGAAAACGCGGTTGCTATGTGCGGTTCCGATGTTGATATTAGGTCGTTTGGTTGGAGCGATTATATTTGGGTTTATGATAATGAACCTCGCAGCAGACAAATCACAGACAAAATCTCCAAGTCCATCGACGCAGGAGACTCAGTTGTTATCTGGCCAAGATCCATAAAGGAGAAAGATCTTAATGATATGGTAACATCTGGCATAAATGTCAAAAACGTGATACAATCAAATGTGTATCAAGGATTAAAAGCAAAACTACAATTATCAAGTTGGAAAATATGAGCAACGGAATAACTGTCATCAAGAGAAACGGTGACAAAGATTCTTTGAACCTAGAGAAGGTTCATAAAATGGTAGAACATGCCTGTGAGGGTCTTGCAGGGGTCTCTGCTAGTCAAGTAGAGATTAGCAGTGGCATACAGTTCTTCGATGGTATTAAGACTAGTCAGATACAAGAGATACTTGTTAAGTCTGCGTCAGATTTAATTTCATTAGAGACACCTAACTATCAGTACGTTGCGTCAAGGTTATTACTATTTGATCTACGTAAAGCATTGAATAATCATTACGAAGATCATCCTCCTATCCTAGAGCACGTCAAAAAATGTGCTGACTTAGATGTGTATGACAAGACAATCATAGAAAAATATACAGAAGACGAATGGAAAGAGATAGATAGTTACATAGATTATAATCGTGATTACCTATTCAGTTATGCAGGGATGCGTCAAGTTGTTGACAAGTATCTTGTACAGGATAGAAGCAGTGGTGAATTGTATGAGACACCACAGCAAATGTATATCATGATTGCTACCACATTGTTCCAACAATATCCAAAAGAAACGAGACTCGATTATGTCAGAAGATACTACAACGCAATCTCAAAACACAAAATCAACATTCCTACTCCAGTTATGGCGGGTGTTAGGACGCCACTCAGACAATTTGCAAGCTGTGTTCTTGTTGATGTTGATGACACCCTCGATAGCATTTTTAGCAGTGACATGGCTATTGGCTACTACATTGCACAAAGGGCGGGAATTGGTATCAACGCAGGTAGGATTCGTGGGATCAACAGTAAAATTCGTGGTGGAGAAGTCCAACACACAGGCGTTATACCTTTCCTCAAAAAGTTTGAAAGCACTGTCAGATGCTGCACTCAGAATGGCATTAGAGGTGGATCAGCAACTGTCCACTTCCCCATCTGGCACCAAGAAATAGAAGACATATTAGTTTTAAAGAATAATAAAGGAACTGAAGATAACAGAGTCAGAAAACTAGACTATAGTATTCAGATCTCTAAACTATTCTATGCAAGGTTCATGGCGAATCAGGAGATTAGTTTGTTTTCTCCTCATGATGTGCCAAGGTTATATGATACCTTTGGTACTCCAGACTTTGATGAACTATACTTACAGTATGAAGCAGACGAGTCTGTTCCTAGAAAAACTATTGGTGGTTATGAACTGTTCAACAATCTATTAAAAGAGAGATCAGAGACAGGTCGTATCTACATCATGAACATTGACCATTGTAATAGTCACAGTTCATTCTTAGATAAGGTTAATATGTCTAACCTATGTCAAGAGATCACACTACCAACAGAACCTATCAATCACATTGATGATCCTAACGGAGAGATAGCACTGTGTATTCTATCTGCTATTAACGTAGGTAAGATCACACAACTAGATCAGATGGATGAGTTATGTGACCTTGCTGTTAGGGCACTAGAAGAATTGATAGACTACATGCAGTATCCTGTAGAGGCAGCAAAACGTAGCACACTAGCACGTAGGTCTTTAGGTATAGGATACATTGGTCTCGCACACTATCTTGCTAAGAATGGTGTCAAGTATGATGACCCAGAAGCATGGAAATTGGTACATGATTTAACAGAATCATTCCAGTATCATCTACTCAAAGCATCTAACACATTAGCAAAGGAGAAGGGTGCTTGTGAAGGGTTCCGTCACACTAAATATTCAAACGGAGTTCTACCGATTGACACCTATAAAAAAGAGGTAGATGAAATAGTTCCAAACAAATTAAACTATGATTGGCATAGTCTTAGGACTAGTATCCTCCACCACGGACTCAGGCACAGCACTCTGTCCGCACAAATGCCTTCGGAGAGCAGTTCCGTTGTGTCAAACGCAACCAATGGAATCGAACCACCTAGAGATTTCTTGTCCGTTAAGAAATCAAAGAAAGGACCTCTTAAGCAGATTGTTCCAGGCTATCCTCACTTGAAGTCTCACTACACATTACTATGGGATATGAAGGACAACGGTGGTTATATTAGAATCACTGCAGTTATGCAAAAGTTCTTTGACCAAGCGATCAGTGGCAACTGGTCTTACAACCCAAGCAATTATCCAAACAATGAAGTTCCTATGTCAGTTATGACAAAAGATCTTATCGAAACGTACAAGTATGGTTGGAAGACATCTTATTATCAGAATACATACGACGCTAAGAGTGACTTAGATGTCGAGGATACAAAAGTTTCATTAGAAGCTCTTGTTAATACTACATTAGAATCAAACGAATCAGAGTGCGAATCTTGTACGATATGACAAACGAATGGACAGTTAACAATATGAAAGGAGTGACGGTTTTTAATAAGAACCATGTAGATACAAAGAAACAACCAATGTTCTTTGGACAACCATTAGGAATGCAGAGATACGATGAGTTCAAGTATCCTGTATTTGACAAACTAACAACACAACAGTTAGGATATTTCTGGAGACCAGAAGAGGTCTCACTACAGAAAGACAGGTCAGACTATAAAACACTGACACCAGAACAGAAACATATTTACACTAGCAATCTGAAGTATCAGATCATGTTAGACAGTGTGCAGGGTAGAGGTCCTGGCATGGCATTCATGCCATACTGTTCCTTACCAGAACTAGAGTCTGCTATGAATGTGTGGCAGTTGATGGAGATGATCCACTCCAGATCATACACCTATATAATTAAGAATGTGTATCCAGATGCATCAGAAGTATTTGATACAGTTCTAGATGACGACAAGATTATGTCTCGTGCATCGTCAGTAACAAAAGCATATGATGATCTCATCAATGCAGAACATGAATTTGATAGTGGCAACGCATGGAAATTTGCAGCAGAAGGACACCCCGCAGGAACTTATGACAGGAAAGAACTCAAAAGAAAACTCTACCGAGCAGTACTCAACGTCAATATTCTTGAAGGCATTAGGTTCTATGTCTCCTTCGCTTGCTCGTTTGCGTTTGGTGAACTCAAAGTTATGGAAGGATCCGCTAAGATTATCTCTCTTATCGCCAGAGATGAAAGCCAACATCTTGTCCTTACTCAACAGATCATCAAAAAGTGGCAAGATGGTGACGATGAAGAAATGGTACGAATCGCTGAAGAAGAAAAACCCAACGTTCTAAACATGTTTAAGAACGCAGTTGAAGAAGAGAAAGCATGGGCATCATACTTATTCAAGAACGGATCTATGATAGGTCTGAATGAGAAACTACTAGGACAGTATGTTGAGTTCACTGCTAACAGAAGAATGAAAGCAATTGGACTTGATCCTATATACGATATAAGTCCTAGAAACAATCCACTACCATGGACACAGTATTGGTTAAATTCTAAAGGTCAACAAAATGCACCACAAGAAACAGAAATCGAATCCTATGTCATCGGAGGAATCAAACAAGACGTCACAGAAGACACCTTCGCAGGACTATCCCTCTGACTTGATGTGGGACATCGAAGAACTCAAACGATCAATCGTTGAGTCTGCAGAAGAGAGTTACAACTTTGAGGACATGGCAGGAGGATGATTACACCTAAGATAGAATTTTATAAACAGTTCGGCAAGGGATCAGACCCTTGGTACGCAAAGGCAGAGAGGTGGGCAAAGAAGCAACGCTTTCCTATCTCATTTTTATTGTTAGGATTTATTGACTACTTGAAAAAATGGTGGATCAATGTTAAAATATATAATACAATGAAAGATGTAGACAGGCAGACAGATGAACTCTTACACAGTTGGAAGGAACCAGAACGAGAACCGCTTATCGTGGAGGAAGGAGTATTTGGAGATGAAGGCTGGTCTATCGAAATATCAAATCCAATTGTTGAAAGAGGGACCTCATCAACTAGCACAGGCATGGTTACTCCAAGCGATGCACAACGACTACAAGAAGATGAAGGGGATAAAGGAACCTCCTAGTCGTGAGTCAGGTTATCAAACTACACTAAAAGAATTTTTCAAAACATATGAGTGATTTTCTTAGAAGACACATAGGTCCTTCCAAGGATCAACAGACTCAAATGCTACAGGATTTGGGTCTTTCTAATTTAGATGAACTCGTAAGACAAGTAGTGCCAGATAGCATACTACTTCGAGGTGAGAACAACTTACCAAAAGGATGTCATGAGCATCAAGCATTGGCAGAGTTAAAAACTATAGCAAAAGCAAACAAAGTAAAACCTAGTCTTATAGGTCAAGGATACTATGGAACCATCACACCCCCAGTCATACAGCGAAACGTTCTTGAGAATCCTAGTTGGTACACATCTTACACTCCCTATCAAGCTGAGATATCTCAGGGAAGATTGGAAGCTTTATTCAATTACCAAACGCTCATCACAGAACTCACAGGATTACCAATAGCAAACGCATCTCTGTTAGATGAAGCAACCGCAGCTGCGGAAGCAATGCTGTTAGCATACAACTCAACTAAAGATAAGAAGACTGTCATAGTTGATCAAGATATATTTCCACAGACTCTAGCAGTTATAGAGACCAGAGCAAAACCATTAGGCATTGAAATTAAGATGCTTGATATCTTTGATACTATTGATCTTATAGAATTTGATGATGCATTTGCAATGATAGTTCAACTTCCAAATAAGAATGGACAACTAAAATATTGTGATGCATTACTCAGAGTTGCAGAAGTATATAAGTGTGTCAAGATAGCAATCGTAGATCCGATGTGTCAGGTATTGATGCAACCTGTAGGTGAGTGGGGATTTGATATTGCTGTAGGTAGTATGCAAAGGTTTGGTATTCCTATGGGATACGGAGGTCCTCATGCTGCATTCTTTGCAACAATAGACAAGTATAAAAGAAAGATACCTGGTCGTATTGTAGGTCAGTCAGTAGATAGTGAAGGTAACAAAGCATATAGATTAGCACTACAGACTAGAGAGCAACATATCAGAAGAGACAAAGCAACCAGTAACATCTGCACAGCACAAGCACTGCTCGCAAATATGTCTGGATTCTATGCAGCATATCATGGTGCAGATGGACTACATGCTATAGCAAGAAGAATTAGATTACTACGACAGACTCTGCTGTCTGTTCTAAAGTGGAATGGTTTTGAGGTAGATGACAACGAAGGATTTGATACTGTCAGATGGAAGTCTGATGCACCAGTAGAAGGATACAATGTCAAGTATGAAGGTGGTTACATCACACTATCTCTTGATGAACTATCAGACTTTGATACTGTATTTGATATTGTAAATACACAGAAAGATTATACACAACATAGAGACACCATTTACCAAGCATGGGATTATATCGTAGGATACAAATGGCATAGCATACCAGAGAGAACTAAACCATGGTTGACTCAGGAAGTATTCAATAAGTATCATAGTGAAACTGACATGATGAGATATATCTATGAGTTATGCTCTAAAGATTTCTCATTAGTAAGTGGTATGGTTCCACTTGGTAGTTGTACAATGAAATTAAATGCAGCATCAGAACTGATGCCTGTGTCATGGGAAGAGTTTGCTAACGTGCATCCACATACACCTATGATACAGACCATGGGTTATCAGAAAATTATAGATGACTTACAGAAATGGTTATGTGATATCACAGGGTTTGATTCTATATCATTACAACCTAACGCAGGATCACAGGGTGAGTATGCAGGACTGTTAGCAATCCAAGCATACCATCAAGGATCAGGAGATGATAAAAGAAATGTATGTCTGATACCAGAGTCAGCACATGGAACTAATCCTGCTAGTGCAGTCATGGCAGGGATGAAAGTTGTAGGTGTCAAGTGTGATGATGATGGCAACATAGACATCAAAGATCTAGAGAAGAAAGCAATCATGAATACATTTGAACTGTCATGTATTATGATTACATACCCATCTACACATGGTGTATTTGAGACAAACATCAGACAGATATGTAAGATCGTTCATGAGAATGGTGGTCAGGTATATCTTGACGGAGCAAATCTAAATGCACAGGTAGGTCTAGCAAAACCATGTGACTATGGTGCAGATGTATGTCATCTAAACTTACATAAGACATTCTGTATTCCACATGGAGGTGGAGGTCCTGGCGTAGGTCCTATTGGTGTAGCAAAACATCTTACACCATTTGTAAATCAAAGAGTATCAGCAGCAGTGCAAGGTAGTGCATCTATCTTGCCTATCAGTTGGATGTATATAAGAATGATGGGTGCTGATGGACTCAAGCAAGCAACAGAGGTTGCATTGCTATCAGCAAACTGGTTAGCACATAAGATAGAAGACTCATTCAAAGTTCTATACAAAGGAGAGAATGGTAGGATAGCACACGAATGTATCTTTGACTGTCGTAACTTACCAGTAACAGCAGAAGACATAGCAAAGAGACTTATGGACTATGGATTCCATGCACCTACACTATCGTGGCCAGTGTTAGGAACTATGATGGTAGAACCTACAGAGTCTGAGTCACTCGATGAGTTACAAAGATTTGTAGATGCTATGGATAAAATAAAAAGAGAGATACATACTATCCCAGAGATAGTAAAGAACGCACCGCATACACAGTCAGAGGTATGTGGTGAGTGGGTGCATGCATACACACGTGAGGAGGCAGTGTTCCCTAACAGTCCTAAGCACAAATTCTGGCCTGCTGTTGCTAGAATAGATAATGTGTATGGAGATAGAAATCTTGTATGTTCATGTTCGGTGATTATAGATGGCGACCTTAATTAGTAACATGCCCGCAGAAGAAGTGTGGGTGAGAAAAGAATATCTAACTGATTTTCAATCAGGTCATGGTGAATTTACACCTGGCGTATGGGTATCTTGTAAATCAATGCCAGGTAGAGCATTTTATTTTGAGACATATCTACCAGAGTATGCAGCAATATATGACAAGTTACCTATCAGTGCATTTGTAAGCGAACCTAAGACACCAGATCCTGATATGTCGTTAGAAAATTTACAGTTCTGGAACTGTATGGACTATGGTGTCACAACTATATGCAAACAGTTCATAGGTTCTATGGATTACGAACTGTATACCAGAGACTATGGATCACAGTTAGGTAAGTATGTTATTACGTTAGACAACTATCATGACGAACCTGACACACCAGACTACAGCACATCAGAGACACCATCAGAACATAAGAGTCATAACCTGATAGCATTGAACAATGGTCAGTTTGCATTGTATCCTAATAATAGAATGAGAATATATGATAACTCATTGACTCCTAAGAATCCTAAGATGCCTGACTTCAAGGTATCAACTAGAATATTCAGTGTAGAACGTGGTCACATGGAGAGATACGGAGACACAGATGACTACCATTACGGTATCCAAGACAAAAATGTAACGGAGAATACATAATAATTTGCTAAATATGTATGGGTATGCTAACATACCTTTACGTTCATCCATAAATGATAGAAGCAGTACTACTGGCATCTCTCCTTGCTGAACACAACGCTTCCCACTGGGAAATGACCTGTTCAGAATGGAATCAAAATAGGATCGAGATACTTAGCGATAAGAATCTTAGGTCTGATGCACAAGAGTATCTTATAGATTATTTTCTGACCAAAGTGTCAGGAGATTGCGACGCTTATATCATCGGACGCAAGTAAGCCGACTCGGAACGGGTTCGTTCATCCTTATGTACCACATTCTTCTTAGTCTAATAGCAATTGGAGCACCACTTGATTGTGAGCATGCTGCTGAACTAATAGACACTGCAAGAAATAATCCTGATAAATCTGAGCAATTGGAAATAACAAGGGTTGTTATTGCACACACAGATCCAATGTGTTTTAAGGACGCAAAAGCCGACTGAAGGAACGGATGTCAAAGTCCAATTACTTTAGGAGAAAACCAAATGGCACAAGTCACATACCGTGGTGTTAAGTATGACACCAATGACTCAAAGAAAAAAGTCCAACAACCTCAAGCACAATTAGTGTATAGAGGCGTCGCTGTAAAAGGAGACAAGTAAAATGTTGGCAGTCACAGAAATCATGCTCGCAAGCGTAGTTTTCTTGGCAGTTATCTACGCAGAGGCTAGAATCTTGTACAGTTATAAATAATTGTTACAGGAGGTAAAGACAAATGTTACACTTAAATTTGGATGGAAGTCCAAAGTTGCCAGAATACGACGCAGAAAAACACAACCCCGAAAAGGTGTTCGCTTTCCTGACATATCGTGGTCTGCATTATACAAAATGGGTGTATCTTGATCCTTTCCACATAAGAAACTGGAAAATAAATTAATTGCCAAAGCTTAAATGTTGTCCTCGCTACATAGAGTAGTCGAGGGCATTTTTTTATATGCAGAAATCAAGATTGAAAGTATTAATAACTCAATTAGAAGACATCCTCGCTGAACTTAAGTCTGAGGTATATGCTGACCCTCATTCTTATATTGACAGTGATGGAGAACAGTGGTATAGTGGTGACGACGATGACGGTTACGCAGACTGATTATGACAACCCATGGGTCTACAAGAATACAACTTTCACTTCTGACGATATTGGCGATTTCTTCGGTTTCGTCTACAGGATTACTAATCTACAATCAGGTAAAAAATACATCGGAAGGAAATACTTCTATCAATTCAGAAAGCCTAGAGGTAAGTCTAGGAAAGTTAAGTCTGAAAGTGACTGGAAAAAATACTATGGGAGTAGTGATGAACTTAATACCGATAGAAAGACTCTTGGAAACGAATGTTTCAAACGAGAAATAATATCACTACATACTACAAAAGGTTGGGTCAACTATGAGGAGACTCGCCAATTGTTTCTAAATAATGTACTGAGTGAGAATGAAAATTACTACAATAGTAATATACTTGGACGTTACATGAGGAAGGATTATTACAATGAACAACGCACCACCGTCAGTTAGAGAACAATGTGACTTGCATCTTACATGGATGCAGGACAGGATTGAAGAATTACTTCTTGAAAAACTTTATGATGAAGCGTATGACTTGTACTTGGAATGGAATGAATGGGTAGAACAGGATAACCCTTCTATATTAATACTTGAATCCCATGAAAACAAATGATTTAAAATATCTTTATGAATGGGCAGCAGAAACTGAATTTCCGTTACGACGAGCTCCAACTGCTGTTGGTTATTCTAACAAGGATATATACTTCTGTTGGTTGAAAGCACTAACTAACAATGGTGGCGGGGTTAGGGAGTCTGTGGTCAGAGACCAGAGAGCAAGAGATATATTAAAATCAGATGAGATACTTGTAGCAACTATTGCCTTGTTTGAATCTGGCACAGAACTAGGACCTCATAAAGATCCTCCTGTGTATGATAAAAAATATAGAAGGATACAAATACCTCTACACATTCCCTCCGAAGATTGTTATATGATATGGAGAGGAAGAAAAGTTTTTTGGAAAGAAGGAAAACCTCAAATATTTGATGTGATGGATTATGTTCACGAAGGATATAACTATTCACCTGATGATATGATCTTTCTGTTTATAGACATAGTAAAATGACAACAGTACAATGTAAACTATGCAAAGAGATACTCACATCTAAACATGATCACGACTATAAAGTTTGTAGTTGTGCAAACCAAACTTACGTTAAAGGTGATGTGATGGGTGGTAATAATCTCAAGCACGTATTAGAAATTAAAGAACCTAAACAAAAAGAGATTAAAGTAGAGGGTCAAAGACCACGTAGAAGAACTACTAAAATGTCAGACATAATGATTAGATGAATATATCTTATTGTCCTCCTATAATAGATGCCAACTCTCTTGTAAATTTAAAGGATGAGGTGAGAGCATTCAATCCTTTAGCTGGCAATATGTGGTTAGGTATACATGATGAACCTGATAATACAATAGAAAGATACATACAAGATTCTTTTGACTTCTATCTAAAAGATAACTATAACTATTCTGGAATACCTATGGGTGCACCTGTTGGTTTTGAATGGTGGTTTCATATCTTTGAAGATAATGATAGAGCAGTTGGATTTCATTCAGATCACGATGAGGTGATGAGAATGGAGGATGATGGGATGATGAGATACCCTTTCTGTTCTACTATAACTTATTTGACAAATCATATTAGTCCTACTATAATAACAAATACTATGACAGGTGGGTATGTAAAAGAGTTACTTAACTTCCCTCCAACTGAAGTGGTATTCTCATCACCAGAAGAAGGTAAGTTTGTAACATTTGATCCCCGCTATATACATGGCGTTTTACCTGACAGAAACGAGGGTAGGATAACCTTGATGTATAATGTATGGCATTATCATCCTAAAGGATTACATAGAATAGGTTGTAAGAGATTACCTCTTCCCTCTAGGTTCTATAAAGAACAAGTCAAAAGACCTGTACAATGGTTAGGTAAGACTGGTACTTGTAGAGCAGATGTAATAGACTTAAGGTTTGACTTTAAGTATCCTGTTGGTGCAAACGAAGGAGATTGTTGGAGTGTAACTCAATGATAGAAATTACCCAAAAAGAATTTGAAGAAAAAAAAGACTACTACTGTGACAAAGCAGAAAGTGGCACAGTGGTTCTTGTAGAAAAACCTGATGGTGCTAAAATAATGGTAGTTCCACAGAATCCAAACGATTTATCTTATGACTACCTCAGAGACCACAACGATGGCTGCTAAGACAGAAGTAATCTTAGAAAGATTCCCATACAGATTCGTCCAGAAAGGTTTGCTAGAAATCAATGGCGAACCAGACTATCGTATACAAAAGTTCAACGAAGTCACACGTCTTTACAGAGATATGTACTACCTTGACAGTTCCATACAATTAGACTATTGTATAGAAGACCCTGAGTATGTAAAATGGTTAGACCCAGACCCAGAGGTCGCTGCTTATCCCAACCAAGGTGATAGCGTGTCATACCAACCAGCAATCTAAATGCAAAATCAAAGTGAACTAATAGCTCTATTCTCCACACCTTTATACAAAACGAGAATAGAGGTAGACCCTATTATCAATGAAGACTTTTTAAAAACAATACCATATCAACCTTACCCTGATAAGACTGGTTGGAGTAGTCAAGATTGTCAGATTCTTAAGAACAAAAATTTTAAATCACTTAAAGAACAGATTGATAAACACGTTGAAATTTTTCTGTACCAAGTAATAAAGATAGGACAAGGTAAACCCAAGCATACACAATCATGGATCAACAAACACGGTCCTATGGGATACTCACCTAAACATTATCATACAAATTCATTTGTAAGTGGTGGAGTATATTTAGAATGCCCTCCTAAATGTGGTGCAATCGTATTCAATCAATCACACACTCACCCTTCGTGGAGTGCTAATACAATTAGACCCGCACTAAGTGAGTTGACCATATTTAATGCAGACAACTGGGCATTTGAAGTTAACAGAGGAGATCTATTGCTTTTCCCATCACACCTTATGCATCAAGTAGAGAATAACTTGTCTGGTAAAGATAGATATATGGTTGCATTTAATTATTTTATAGAGGGAGAAATCGGAGAACATACTGGTGCTATGAAACTAAGGGTGTCATAAATAATAAAAAATAGTCTGTGAAAGATGACTTGGACACCTCATATTATCGTTAAGATAGAAGATGATGCTTCTACACCCACAGCGATTACAGCATTAAAAACATTTGAAACTGGATTCCCAGAGCATAAAGCATATGTACATTACATTGGTTCTTTACCTACTGGGTTGAACTTTTGTAAGGAATGGTGTAAGGAAGGAGGACATACTTTCTTTCATCACGGTTCCAACGTCAAGCAATCACAGTTACATTATGAGATAGTAAACGGTACAAGAGAACCAGTTGTTCTTATCAGAGGTACAACAGTTTTCTATGATGATATGAGTGACTACAGCACTACAAAATTATTTGGTGCTGATACTGTTCCATCATATAAACTATCTGATACTGTAATTAACATCGCTAGTATAGAAAAGACCGTAATATTTGTAGCAAAACCTATTCAAACAATATCTAAGTTAGAAGAGATAACAAGTCTTGTAGCAGCACCAATAGCAACAGAAGGAAAGAACAGTGCTATGTGGAACGATCAGTCTGTAGTTATGTGTGGTAAAGTATATCATCAGACATCAGGTATCTTTAACATGATATACAACTTTGATGAGTCACTCTTTACAAACTTTAGTAAGGTGACATCAGAAAAGTATGATACAGTCTTTGGTGGTAATGGATTATCAGGGTTTGAGAAGTTAAGAAACGTAGGTATGGATCCATCTGGTTTTATGCCATACTATAATGCTGCTATGAATGAGGATTGGGAAGGAGTCAAGGGAATATATGACGTTTATCTAGATATGATAAGCGGTAGTGTGGTAAAGTAGCTATATAAAACAGAATAACTTTATACTATGGCAGAAGTAAAAGAGAAACCGAAAGGACCTCTAGGTAAACTTAAAGAAGTAGCAGAAGATAAAGAAG
>NTLX01000062.1_pt1 | contig 21290 bp, 34 predicted proteins | sample 1251771 | NCBI WGS metagenome assembly NTLX01 (sample SAMN07250028, study PRJNA358725) | marine metagenome | isolation source: viruses from ocean water | place: Pacific Ocean: North Pacific Subtropical Gyre | collected 2015
AAGGACAAAAGCCTTTTCACCGCTGTTGACAAAATAGGATAGCTTATTGGCGTGGACTCTGTGCTTCCAAGTGGAAGGTACAACGACCTTCAGACGCAACGCTCCGTTCCAGTATCCTGTATTTTCGCAATGAGACCGACCATCCATGGATGCCTCTAACACATCGATTCGATAGCTCGTACCAAGGAAGTCGCACCATGCTCTGTTGACCTCTCTCGTTACTGAATCGAGATACTTGCCCACTGGTGTGTCGAACTCCGGCACAGCTTTCAGCCTCTGCCTCAAGCTCCTGACCTCACGGCAGGCTTTCTTGATACTTTCACGCAGGAACTCTGCATATTTTGCATTGACTGCTGTCTGCTGTAGCCGTGGGTCACAGGATAAGTCTGTGCGAAACGAATAGTGATCCACATCTTTCAACTCTTTAGGATGCAGGACGCCATGTTTTAAGCCCTGAGCAATCATGAAATCCTTCGTTTCCATGACCGCTTGGATGCTTTCATATTCTCTACTCATATTTTTCTCCCTAGTTAGCGGCCAGTGTGACCGATCCTAGACTCCGTAGAGCCTAGGGGCTGTAACACTGTAGGCTATGCACGTTCGTTGACATCATCAATAAACTTGATAAATGCCGTATCGGTGAGCAAGATATCCCGCAACTCCGAAATGATCTTGGCATGCCGATCTGGCTCGTCGCCACGCTTCTCGAAATATCGTTCAAGAAAAGTGACGGCGCGATGTAGCTCACCTAGCTCGACTCGATACTTGATGTGAAGATCGTCAGCCTTATCAAACTTTTCAAAGGCATCGAGCGCAGACTGAACCTCGTGACGATCTTGAGCCAAAGCCGATAAGGTATCAGGGTCATGACTGACCCTTGACTGCACATCAATTGTGTCCAGTTTATCCAGACCAAGCCGCTTCAAAATATTCAGGGCTTGATATCTATTCATAATTTTTCTCCCATAGGTGAATTTTTCCAATCAAGAACTAGCTGTTGATCATTCAGAAACTGAATCATTTGGTGCTTATAAGAAAGATTGAATCTATCTTCTTCGAGGTTGCTGTCCGGCCTGTCTCTTCGATACTGCCGCTGTTTAGCGGCAGAACCGAAATAGACAATCATCTGAGCATCGTAGTTGATGGTCCTGAAGATAAGCATCAGGACACCTCAACCACTTCGCCAAACGGAGCATCCTTAGACCCAGTGGTGACCCAAAGAACCGGATAGTCAGGCTCTTCGATATCGAGACTGGACAAGTACAAATCAGACAACACCACACAGGAATCCACATGCATGTTGTTCTCTTCAATGTAGTCGAATGCCGGACGCAAATCCGTCCCGCCTCGACCGATACACTCCAACCCATCGATGTGATCACCGTTCACATACTCCCGAACGTGATCAGCGTAGACCCTACTGTCACAGGGAATGACCGTGACAGAGTCGGGTCTGCATTCATCAATAAGAGCATTGACCTCAGAGTAGAAACGCGGCGAGTCATTCTCAGTGGACTTAGAAGTATCGTGAATGATCACAAGATCACCACAACCATCCTTGATGACACTTGGCAAGTAGTAACCGTAGTTGGACAATAACTTACGGTTAGGCTTACGCCATGTGTATTCATCAGGATTCTCACCACCGACAAATCTTCGCAACACCTCTTCCCAAGACACCTCAGGCTCGATCAGCTTTGAACAGTAATCCTCGACACAGGACGGGACAGTACCGGCCTGTCGAGCAATGGTCTCAGCTTTGAGAATCTCACCGTTGATCTTGGTCTCTAGCTCGTCTAGCTCACGCTGATTGAGTGACTGACCTTCATCGTTAGTGGGTGCCATGACACCGCCGATATCCCAAGCAGGGCTTTGCCCAGATTGACCGCCGCCTTGATCACCAGAGTCACCACCCTGATTGTCAGGATCAGAGCCTTGGTCACCACCGGACTCGCCGTCACCACCGGAACCCTCAGAAGTGTCAGCCTCAGATAACAATATCTGATAGACCTCTTCCCAAGACATGTTGCCAAATCTGGGATCGTAAAGGGCTTCCTCCGGCAAGTCGTAGACCGGCTTGCCATTGCTCCGCTTCTCGTGCTTCAGGTGATAGTTGATCACATAATCCTGAGCCATATTAGCTAGCTCGTGATTGATCGATCCACCCAGACGTTGAGTCCGTAAGGGATGCTTGGCTATGATGTGAAATGCCTCGTGAGCGAGAACGGCCATGCTCTGAGCCGGACCCTTCTTCTCAACGAATGACGGGCTGTAGATGATTTTAGTGCCATCCGTACACATGGTACGGATGCCATCATCTTCAATCACCTCAACCCCATAAGAGATCGAGCCAAAGAACGGCGCGTGACGCATAAGATCGAATCGCGCCTTGTTCATGATATCGGAGGCTTTCATTAGTCACCCCCGACCATGTCCGCGAATGGCCGATACAACTCCTTGCCTTCCTTCGCCATCCACTGGCGGAAGAACTTGTTGTCATATAGCGCAGGCCATGCCTGCATTGCCATCATCAGACCAAACGCCGCTACATCCCTCGCCGGTATGCGTAACACATACTTGCAAAAGTTTTCGACATTATCTGCATCGACCGCGTTGGCACACGCAGACATCACGGCGAACATAATGGACGGCTCAAAATCAACCCGCGCAGTATCAGGATTCTTCAATCCATCCTTCGGATCACCGATAGCTCGAAACACTTCGAGGGTGACCTTGAAGTCAATAGCCGCAGGCTCACCGACAGTACCGCAGATATTCTTGAACAACGTATCGTCATCAAAGCCCATGCTCAACAAAGTATTCACCTTATGCCATGAGCGAGGTGATGGGCAGGAATCTGCCGCTTTGTCAAACTGAGCAACCATCTCAGGACGGTTCTGAAGGTAACCGATAATCGAGTCATCGACTCCCTCACGCGCCATGTACGCGATGGTCTCCGCAGGAACAGCTTCCATGTACAGATACATCAAGCGATCCTTCAGGTGACTAGGTATCGGATTGACACCGGCCTTGTGCTTGATCTCGTTGCCAGTAGCTACGATAGACCAACCATCGCCGAGCTTATGCTCTCCGATGCGACGATCATTGACCAACTGAGCCATGATCTTCATCTGCATCTGATCGTACTGACCTAACTCGTCAAGCACTAAGATGCCTTCGCCTTCCTCAGGGATCATATCGGGACGCGCCCAGTGGGTCTGTCCGTCATCCCCCATGTAGATCAAGCCTCGTAACTCACCGGCATCGTATTGCAATCCGAGAAGGATTTGACAATCGATATCAAGATCGTTAGCGGCCTGAATAGGCAGTGAGGTCTTACCGATACCAACAGGGCCAACCAAGTAAGGTGTGACCGATTGTGGTCCAGATACGCGGAATGCGTGACACTTCTTGATAGTGTCCACGACTTGTGAGTGCTTTGAATATTGCACTATGTTTTCTCCCTAGTAATGTAAATTCACCCATAGGTAAATTCCGGTCTAGTCAGACCGAGCATGCACCCTAGTAAGGATGCATGGGCAGGTGACTAAACAGAAACTTCAATTTCTCTATCGAGCTTTTTGCAATAGCTGTAGCCATTGCCATCGTCAGGCTCGTTATCGTAGTCAGCGCACAAGCGATTTAACTCCGCTTCTGTGCCAGCCGCGAACACATCGATACCGTGATTATTTTCATACACGGCGATGTACACTTTAACTTTCATACATCACACCTCTAACCCGACTTTCCGACTTCGAAATTATCTTCATACTCGCTTTTACTCACGGTGTAGACATTCGCGTCATCAGAGTCCTCGCCATCCGCTACGAATAGAATTGCCTGTTCGATAGACTCAGCGCGAACCGTGTAGATTTCCGTGACATCCCATGTCTTGTAAACCTTATACTCCTGATACTCAGCCATCATTCATCCCCCTTCATTGATGCTACTGCGAAAACCCAAGTGGCTAACGCGCCGATTAATGACACGGCTAGCCAGATGAGACCCTCAAAAACATCGTCAGCATGTTCGATGCCGCCAACACCGGCAAACATCAAAAAGAATGAGCCAACTCCCAAAAAGCCTAACAAAAATTTCATGATGCACCCCCAAATGACCGGCCATGTATCCTGATCTCCTTGATGGTATCAAGGTTGGCACTACGCCAAGCATGTTCACCAGACCGCAACTTTGATAGCTCCAGAAATGGCAGAACCTTGTCGCTGTGCGGCATGGGCGGAGAGTGCCTGAAATACTTGTCATCCTTGGGAATGACAGCATTCGCTGTGCGCTCGACTAGCTTACCGTCAACCGGCGTGACCTTGTCGAACACGATAGTGAAAAAAGAATGCCCGATAGCATCCTTCAGGATATCTAAATCCCACATAGTATTATCTCCCTAGTTTAGTAATACCGAGCATGCACCCCGTAGGATGCATGGGCTGTACCACTATGGCAGAACAGTCAGTATTGATTTCGACTCAAGCCAATCAGTGATCAGCAGATCGTCGCTCTCATACCCAATATCTTGATGCCAAGGATTTGATCCACGGGTCTCAGGATTGACAAACATATACCGCAGATCGTGGTATATGGCCTGCCACCTCGAACCATGGGGAGCATCAACAGAGCCGCGCTTACGACTAACATGACGACCCCATCTGGCTCCAAATTCCTCACGCAGGCGGCTGTGGTGCCACCAATGAGCGACCTCATGAGCGCAGATCGCCTTGAGTACCGTTTCGTTGTCACCACTAATCGAGCCGATGACCGGCTTCTTAGCGATACTTGCATACTCAGTCAGCTTTTTAGCAGTAGCCCAATGGTCAGATATATTGACCACATAGTTAGAACCACCGCCGGTGCTATATCCGCTCGCATTGGAATTGACACCGAAACGCATCGGATAGTCCTCACCGCAAGGCCAGTAATCCATCAGGGTATTAGCCATCTCGATCACGATATCAGCGATGCGCGTGTGGACAGAGTGCCTCACGTTTCTGTTGTACTTATGCGTTACGATTAATTCAGACATGTAACCTCCCTAAATTACAGGTCAAAGAAATTCACCTATAGGCGAAAAATGAAACCGAACATGCACCGCGAACGATGCATGGGCTGTTCCACTCAGCGTTTATCTAAGCGGCCTTCTCCGCCTTGGATTTGAGATCAGACAATAGTTCTATCTTTTCTTTGGTCTCAGCGACCTTCGCACGACGATCAGATTCGGCCTTAATAGATGACTCAAGATTGGACTTGACCAAATCCTCAAGGTCTGACATGTCGCTAGGCTTCTCCTTCCAGAACTTGAAATATTCGTTGGCGATCTTTTCAGCCACGATCTCGATCAGATCCTTTGGGTCCTTACGCCGCTTGATGTACGCCTCGATCTTGGCTTCAGACTCACCATCGATATCGTGGAGATACAGAGCAACTGGGCCGTAAAGGTTCTCCGCTTTTGGATTTTTCTTAACCAAATTATTCAATATTTCGCGATCAAGCATGATCAGGTTGCCGATATTAGCGACATAGTCGTTGTAAACTCGCGGTTTCAAACCGCCATCATCGACTAAAACCTTTTTCAATGCGTTCTTCCACGGCTTGGCGATAGTACCCGCCGGAGATACCTTGGCCTCTTCGTCACCGGCTAAGAGACAATCCACGATTAAAGTAACGTAACTGTCTACCTTAGCTTTAGCTCTTGCGGCATTGGCATCCTTCGCTACCTTCGCGGCATCCTTGCCGGCCTTCTCATTACTCATGACCTTAGCGAATGCCTCCTTAACTGGAGTCTCATGAGCGTCTACTTTCATTTCTTTGGCTTTCTTAGCCATAACGATTTCCCTCGTATTGGTTTATGAACAGTCAGGAATGACTGACATATGGCACCCGATGGATGCCATATAGCTGTCACTCTAAAGCCGAATTAATCACATAATCGCAAGCCAGATTGAACCTTCTAGCCTCGCGGTGCTTGCGCTCATGCTCAATAACCCACGCCACGTTAAGCGCAGGCTTGACATGGGCAGACTTGACGGCCTTAGCCAAAGGCTTCAGCCGTCTTTCATTTCTACTCATCATCTAAAATCCACCTTTTTAGTCCCTCTTCCGTTGTATCCACGTTATTGATTTTTACCAAAATGACATTGTCTTCATCGAATATTTCGATTAACTCGGTATCAAAGTCGGCTTTCACTAACGCATTGAACACTTCTTGAATCGTCCTCATTTTTACCCTTCTCCTTTTACCGTTCGACGCGATCATGAATACCAACCGGACCATATTTGTGGCCAATCAGTTTCTCTACCGCCTCACCAAATCGGCTATCGCTCGTACCGGCGTAATTACCGCCGAACATGCCGCCCTTAATCTCAAGCAGATCACCGCTTTTGGTCACGGTAACCGGCTCGATATACGGGTGTTTTCGACTGCCTATGGTGCTAGCTTTGAGCATGGCCGCCGGTGCATGGGCTGAAGGCTCGAACGGCCCTGCAACATTCAGCAGAGTCAATTTTTCAACCTTCGAGGAAATGCCGCCGTTGGTTGCGTCATTACCCTTCGTAATCCACGACTCAGAATTGTGTCGGTAGATATTAACAATTAGTCCCATTTTACTTCTCCCTAGTTTACGAATAACCGACATAGCACCCCGTGGGATGCTATAGCTGTTACACGTTAACCATGCAGTTATATTCGGCGTTCTCCTCTCGAACGGCGTATTTCTCAAAATGATAGGTGAGCCAATTACCATCACGCTCCCCGTGATCTGTCACTGTGAACAGGTCAGGATCGACGTGATCTTCCATTGAAAGTTTCAAATCGTTGAGGACTTCTGAAGTAGCCCACTCAAGGTCCCTAGATGACCTGATGGTGCGGCTCACCGGAAAGTCATAACCCCGTGGAACGAATAAACCGGACACACAATAAACGGTGCCTGATCCAGTCATAACTACGCTGTATGCGGTGTGTAATTTATGCATATCTTTCTCCCTAGTTTACGAATAACCGACATAGCACCGGCTGAGTGCCGATGCTATAGCTGTTACACAATTTCTGATGCAAAGACAGGTTCGACAGAATCAGCAACGACTCGTGCCATTGCGTCCCACGCGTCAGACCAAGATCTGAACGGGACAGACAATTCGCTCGAAACATTGTCGCGAATGAAAAATAAACCTGACTCTTTGATAATCGTATAAAACATGTATTTTCTCCCTAGTGTGTTTCGCGGATACTGCCGCTCGTTCAGGCCGCCTGCTAGACGACGACACACAGGACCGGATACGTCCGGTCTTTTCTGATTCGGTTGAATATCTGTGATCTGCTACTAAGAGAGGCCGTCAGCCGTGGAATGCTTGTCTAGATTACTGTGCGATTACTTTGATCAGGGAAGGCAGGGAGTTTCGCAGGGAGCTTCAAGGCCCTAGAGACTTTGACTACCAACATCCTGAGTCGTTGCACAGAAGCCTTGGCGGGCTTCCGAAACAGGAACGCATTGATAGCTGTGGGTCAAAAGGGAAAACAAGCATTCGGGTGTGACAGCACCACAATCGGAACCGGTAACGCCCTATGGCGAAACCGCAACTGTGACATCTCGTTCGCTGATCAAGATCAGTCAACCGAATCAATGTGCGATGGATGGGACCGTAACCGCAAGCGGTCTGAGCCGTATCCAACCATCTGATCAAATTGTTAAAATTAGCATCTGTGCAGGGGCCTCCTACACTTTGGGGATCGTGGCTTGCCTTTCGCCCTCACCTTTCGCCACGCCACTGGCTACTCAGATCGGATTAAGCGGGACGCCACTTTCCCCAACTGCGAGAAGTATCTCAAATTTCAGGAACGATTGCAAACATTAAAAGACATTGATTCAAAAAAGAGAATCAAACGAGACACAGAGCCAGTGAATACAAGGGATTACCGACACAAAAAAAATTCACCTATGGGCGAATTTCTGTGAAACTAAAACCCCGAAACAGGCAAAACGGTATACCAGTAATGAGTAATGGTTTAACACTAGTGGCAGGCCAATCGGTAAAGGATGGGTTAACAGCCAAACAAGAGGCATTCGCTCAAGCTGTAAGTGACGGTATGACTCTCTCTGATGCTTATCGTAAGGCGTACGATGCGGAGAATATGAAGGACTCTACCATCTGGGCCAAAGCGTCTGAGCTAATGAAGAAGGACGGTAAGGTTACGGTAAGGGTACAGGCTCTTAATGAAGCGAAACTTAATCAGACTCTGCATTCCAGCGCGCGTTTGAAGACCTTGGTTTTGGAACGTCTGCACCATGAAGCACTCAACGCACCTAACGCCAGTAGTCGCATACAGGCATTAACGATGTTGGGAAAAAGCATTGCACTATTCACTGAGGCGCACACCATAGAGACTGAAACCCGCGCCAGTACTGACATTGAGGCTGATCTAGTGGCACGCCTGAAGGAGCTTACAGGCACCTGACCCCACCGTGGGGGCATCCGACCCTATGCAGGCGTGGCGGCGGCATATACACACACATTATTCAGCACAAACAATTAGGTATATTTTGATACTAGGGTACCCCCTTTCGATTATCGTCGCTTACAGAGCCGTACAGTGGCTCTCAGGGGTATTGATAGCTAGGTTGGTAGGTTCACAGGCTAGTGGAGTAATTCTTCTACCACTTCAGGCTTACAACGAGTGACGTACAGCGGCGTGTACTCACCTAGGTATGCCCCGGATATGTTGAACTCGAAGTACTCTACAGCCTCTTCACGGGACATATCATGCTCTTCAATTAGAACCTCTATGATTTCCCCGATATCGTAGACGACAACTGGCATGTCTTTACCCCATATCTGGGCAATGCCAATAATGCACTCATCAAAACCGTCAATTTTTAACATGCCTGCCTCTCTTAAACGGGATAGATAGACTTTAATCTCTTTGTTTCGTAGTGGGCAACTTCTGTCGTGTCTCTGGAGCCTTCTTCCAGCCAGTCTGGGGTCTCTTCCACGTTAAAATACTGAATGTCTTCTTTGTAATGCACCACGATAAATGCCGGAACGAGTTGATTTTGCGCAATAGATCGTAATTGCTTGATGTTTTTGTAGGGAATCATGAAGGTTGGGTAGTCAGAGCTTGCGATTTCCAGACATCTGGTCTCGCAAAGTGCCACGACGTTGTTACCTCTGGATAGTTGATAGGTCGTTTTGTCGTTATCACCGAATCTGGTGCTGTCACACTTCCATTGTTTGCAGATTTCCATAGCCACAGCAGACTCTCTGCGCTCATCGCAGGTGTTGTCATAGACTTTTTTCATGGTAACCCGTTATTTTTTTGAGGTTTTCGCTTTTGTTCTTGTTTTTGGCTTGGATTTTGGCTTGGCCGTCTTGGGTTCTGGGGCCACTTCCTCAATTTTTTGGTACAGATAGGGTTCTTCGGCTGGAAGCACATCATCTTTTTTGAAGAGTGCCACGATATTTTGAATTTTAGACAGGATAAACTCTTTGAAATCGTTCATTACATTCATCTCCATATGTACATGTACGTTTAAAGTACATGTTCTTTATAATTATTAATATAATCACATTCAAAGTGTGTGTGCGTTTAAAGTACATGTACAATGTGTTTGAGTTTAGCTGATGAATAGCCTTTTGTCACCCCCCAGTGATTTGATAAAAATCACCCATAGGCGAAAAATCTGATAGACTGGAACTAAGCGACTTTAGAATCTCTTAAGATTCATCTCCCTAGTTGCTTTAGGGGTGCTACGGCACCCCGATTTTTATTGAGATGTATTATTTAGATGCAATCGAACATAGAGAAGACTGTAGCAGATCTCAGTGACGTCAGATCTTTGATCCCGAAGATCTCTCAACTTCCCTATGACCAACAGCAAGAACTCCTGTCCCTAGCCAACCAACTGTCACAAGCAAGAACCAGAGAAAACTCTCGGGATGACTTCATCACCTTTGTGCGCCACTGCTGGCCCGCATTTATTGCGGGGAGGCACCATAAGATTATGGCCGATGCGTTTGAGAAGGTGGCCAGAGGTGAACTAAAACGCCTGATAATTAATATGCCACCCCGTCATACCAAGTCTGAGTTTGCCTCTTATCTGTTTCCCGCATGGTTTCTGGGTAAGTATCCAGACAAAAAGATAATTCAAACGGCCCACACCGCTGAACTCGCTGTGAACTTTGGACGTAAGGTCCGTAACTTGGCTGACTCTCAGGACTACACAGATATATTTCCTGATACCCAACTATCATCTGACTCAAAAGCCGCAGGACGATGGTCCACATCGAAGGGCGGAGACTACTTTGCGATAGGTGTGGGTGGTGCTGTTACTGGTAAAGGTGCGGATATCCTGATTATTGATGACCCACACTCAGAACAAGATGCGGCATTGGGCGCATACAGCCCTGAGGTGTACGACAAAGTCTATGAATGGTACACATCTGGACCGAGACAGCGTTTACAACCGGGTGGCGCAATCATTGTGGTGATGACCCGATGGTCTACAAGAGACCTGACCGGCCAGTTGATTAAGCGTTCTGCATCGATTGAGGGTTCAGACGACTGGGAGATCATAGAGTTCCCGGCAATCATGCCATCTGGCGAACCACTATGGCCTGAGTTCTGGCCGCTCGAGCAACTATCTGCACTAAAAGCAGAACTGCCAAACGCAAAATGGAATGCACAGTATCAGCAAGATCCGACATCTGAGGAGGGGGCATTACTCAAGAGAGAATGGTGGAACGTGTGGGAGCCAGAGTCGCCGCCACCATGCGAGGCTGTGATTCAGTCTTGGGATACCGCGTTCCTCAAAACACAGCGATCTGACTACTCTGCCTGTACTACATGGGGCATATTCATGCATCCAGATGAATCAGGGCGAGAGGTGCCGAATCTTATCTTGCTTGACGCATTCAAAGATAAATACGAGTTCCCTGAATTGAAACGAGTGGCCTACGAGCATTACTGGCAGTGGGAGCCGGATCAAATGGTGGTCGAGAAAAAAGCCTCTGGTGCGCCATTGATCTTTGAACTCAGGTCCATGGGCATACCAGTCACAGAATTTACTCCGTCCCGAGGTCAGGATAAGATTGCCCGTGTGAACGCTGTAACGGACTTATTTGCTTCAGGTGTTGTGTGGGTACCCATGACTCGATGGGCAGATGATGTGATCGAGGAATGTGCCGCATTTCCTGCTGGAGACCATGACGATTATGTGGACTCCGTCTCACAAGCGTTGCTACGGTTTCGTCAAGGCGGGTGGATTCGTAGCACAATGGATGAGTGGGAAGATGAGCCGACCTATAAGAGAAGGGTGGAGTATTACTGATGGCTATAGAGAAACCAATGACACCAGTCGATTTGCCACCAGAGGAAGGTGAAATAGAAATCTCTGTCATCAATCCAGATGCGGTCACGATTGCCGAAGAGGATGGATCGGTATCGATAGTCCTAGATCCTGAGCTACAGGAAAGCATCATAGGCCCGGATCATGATTCTAACTTTGCAGACTTTATGGAGCAGGGTGATCTGGAAGCGATTGGCTCGGAGCTAGTTGATCTGTTCGAGTCAGACAAGCAGTCCCGCAAAGAGTGGTCCAGATCTTACACCAAAGGTCTTGACCTGCTAGGAATGAAGATCGAAGAGAGGGATCAGCCATGGCCGGGAGCCAGCGGTGTATTTCACCCTGTGCTGACAGAAGCCTGTGTCCGTTTTCAGGCACAGGCCATTATGGAGATATTTCCTGCCAGCGGACCAGTGAGAACGCAAATCGTAGGAAGGCAGGACACAGATTCCAGCAGGCAGGCACAGCGCATCGAAAAAGAAATGAATTATCAGTTGACTGAGAACATGTCTGAGTATCGTGACGAGACAGAGCAACTGACCTTTCGACTGCCCTTAGCTGGATCATGCTTCCGTAAGGTGTATTACGACCCTCTGTTAGAAAGACCCAAGTCAATCTTTGTGCCTGCTGAAGAGTTCGTAGTTTCGTATGGGGCATCTGATTTGGATACATGCGAGCGATATACGCATGTGATGAAGAAGAGTGCAAACGAATTGGCTAAGATGATGGTCAACGGATTCTATTCTGATCTCGATTTGCCAGACCCCGCCGCAGAGCCAACGGATATCGATGAAAAATACGACGAACTAACGGGCGAAACAGAGATGGGATACGAGGAGGATAGTCGATACACCATCCTCGAGTTCCACGTTGACTATGATTTGCCAGAGCCGTTTTCAGATCCAGATGGAATATCAAGACCATTTATTATAACTGTTGATAAGTCTTCCAGAACTGTGCTGTCGATACGACGCAACTGGTATGAGGAAGACGAAAAGAAGCGAAAGAGGACCCACTTCGTTCACTACAAATATTTACCGGGCCTCGGATTCTACGGCATCGGATTAATTCACTTGATCGGTGGTCTGGCTAAATCAGCAACGTCGATACTGCGACAGCTTGTTGATGCAGGCACTCTGTCCAATCTACCCGCTGGACTAAAAACCAGAGGGCTGAGAATCAAAGGAGATGACTCCCCACTGACCCCCGGTGAGTTCCGTGATGTTGATGTTCCGGGCGGGGCGATCAGAGACAACATCTTCCCTCTGCCGTACAAGGAGCCTTCGAGTGTTCTTTATCAGCTTCTGGGAAATATTGTCGAGGAGAGCAGACGTATAGGATCGGTAGCAGATCTCGACGTCGGAGACATGACCGCTAACGCGCCAGTAGGTACAACGCTAGCATTGCTGGAACGATCCATGAAAGTGATGTCAGGTGTTCAGGCACGGATGCATGCATCACTACGCAAGGAACTCAAGCTGATTGCCCGTGTGATCTTTGATTACATGCCACCGAATTATGACTATTACATGGATGGAGAGTTCAACCGCACACGAGATTTTGATGGCCGGGTTGATGTTATCCCTGTTTCTGATCCGAATGCGGCAACGATGTCTCAGCGTGTAGTGCAGTATCAGGCCGCTCTCCAGCTTGCTCAACAGTCACCACAGTTTTATGACATGGCGAAACTGCATCGTCAGATGCTGGAAGTTCTGGACATTCAGAATCCAGAAGAGATCGTTAAGCTGGAGGAGGAGGTACCAAACAGAGATCCAGTTTCTGAGAATATGTCGATGTTGAATCAGGAGGCTGTCAAGGCTTTCGATTATCAGGATCACGAATCACACATAGCTGTACACATGGCCGCAATGGAAGATCCGAAACTACGTCAGATTATTGGACAGTCCCCGTTTGCCAGTCAGATACAGGCGGCGTTTGTGGCGCACATTACAGAACACGTCGCCTTCCAGTATCGGAGGCAGGTTGAAGAACAACTTGGAGTGCCTTTACCCAGAGATGAAAACTTACCGGAAGATGTCGAGCGTTCGCTCTCGCCTGTTGTTGCTAAGGCGGCACAGAAACTCTTACGCAAGGATGAAGCCGAGTTCGCCCAACAAGAAGCTCAAAAGAAAGCGGCAGATCCGCTTACTCAAATCCAACAAAGAGAGTTGGCTCTCAAAGAAGCAGAGTTCCAGCACAAGAAGACTATTGACCTCGCTAAACTTGAGGCCGAAACCCAGCTTAAACAGAAGACACAGCGTGTCGAGGCTGAGAGGATTGCATCTCAGGAAAGAATGGAAGGTGCGCGTCTTGGAGTTAAAATTGCGGATACAATCGATGAAAGATCCAAAAAAGAAACTCTTGAGGGCGTAAAAATAGGAATGGACATAGCGAGACAGGGGGACTCTGAATAATGGACGAAATTGATTTTGTGAAAACAAGAATCAGAGAAAAACTTAATCAGATAGCAGATCATATGGCCAACGGTGGATGCGCTGATTATGAGCAGTATCAAAACTTGGTTGGCGTCATCAAGGGGTTGGGATTTGTAGAGGAGATCATTGAGGATATTGATGCAAAAAGAAATACTGATTAATATCGATAATACGTTTAATTAACGCAGGTACTACGAGCCATAATCGTAAGCAAGGAATACACATGCAAATAGCAGATTTAAATATATCGGAAGAGGTAGAAAAATTTTTACCTTCACCTCAGGGCTACCGAGTCTTAGTCGCTTGTCCCGGCATAGACGAAAAAACTGAGGGCGGCATACTGATCGCAGAATCACTGCGCGAAAAAGAATCCACTGCATCTATTTTTGGCATGGTGATATCACTGGGTCCAGATGCCTACCTAGACCAAGACAAGTTTCAAAACGGCCCTTATTGCAAGGCTGGGGATTGGGTCATATTCCGATCTTATTCAGGCACCCGATTCAAAATTAAAGGTCATGAGTTCCGTCTCATTAACGATGATACGGTTGAAGCAGTAGTCGAAGATCCAAGAGGCATAGAAAGAGTATGAGTGAAGAAGATATCAAAGTAGAAGCGGAGGAATCCGCGCCAGAAGAGCTAGAAATCATCATCGAGGATGACACTCCTGAGGAGGACAGAGGTCGTCCCAGACTGTCTGATGAGGAGATGTCTAAACCCGTAGAGGTTCCTGATGAAGAGCTTGCTAACTACACAGAGGGCATCCAGAAACGCATCAAGCAACTGACGCATCGATTCCATGAGGAGCGTCGTCGGAAGGAAGAGGCAGAGCGTGAGCGCGATGAATCTCTGACAAGATTTAAATCAGAGTTTGAAAAACGCCAAAAAGTAGAGGAGACTCTAGCAAAAGGTGAAAACATTCTTGTCGATGAAGCCAAGAGCCGCGTTGATGCAGAGTTAAATCGCGCCGAAAGCGATTATAAAAGTGCATACGAGTCAGGTGATACTGATTCAATTGTGAAAACACAGCGAGAGCTTGCTAGACTAGAAGCAGAAAAAGTCAGGCTAAACACTTACAGGCCAAAAGAATATGTTCCTGAGCAGTTACCGGAACAGTCAAAGCCCAAGGTGCCAGAGCCGACGGAACGAGATAAACAGTGGTTGCAGGACAACCCGTGGTACCAGAACAGAACATCGCCTACATATGGAGAAATGACAGCAGTCGCTCTAGCCATACATGAGGCATATGTAACAGAAGGGGGTGTGCCGGGTAGTGAGGCATACTACAATAGAATTAACGAGGGAGTCAGAAAGAGATTCCCAGAACAGTTTTCCGATACACAAAAGCAACCTGCTAATGTGGTCGCTCCCGCTGGCCGTGCAAACAATACATCCCGGTCAGTAAGATTAACTGAGACGCAAATAAGACTTTGTAATCGTCTAGGTCTAACTCACGAGCAATACGCTCGCCAATTTTTAAAGGACATGTGATATGAGCAATCGCAAACCAAGGGATTCGTCTACCCGAGAAGCAACAGAACGCAAAAAAGAGTGGAAGCCAGCGTCACGGATTCCTGATCCAGAACAGCAAGAGGGTTATTCCTTTCGCTGGATTAGGACTAGTACGTTAGGCCAACCTGACAACACCAATGTGTCCGCCAAGTTTAGGGAAGGGTGGGAGCCTGTGAAAGCAGAAGATCATCCTGAATTACAGGTGATGTCAGATATCGATTCACGCTTTGAAGGGAATATAGAAGTTGGCGGTCTTTTGTTGTGTAAAAACACACAAGAGAATGTAGAAGCTCGACAGGAATACCTGCAAGACGTAAATGATCGACAAATGGAATCAGTAGACAACAGCTACCTTCGGGAGAGTGATCCCCGCATGCCAGTCCTGAAACCAGAGCGATCAACAAAAGTATCATTTGGTAGCGGTAACTCCTAGATAATAGGGTTGCCGCAGAGACATTAAGGAGTAAGGAATGTCTTCAGTAGCGACCCCGTATGGTCTGGTACCAGTACAAAAGATTGGTATGCAGGCGTTTACAGGAGCGTTTCGAGAGTTCCATGTAAAGGCGAATAACTCTGCCGCCATTTTTAATGGCGATCTAGTTGTCCTCTCTACAGCGGGATTACCGAGCGCAGTATCCTCAACACCCACAGCGATAAAAATTCCTTCCACTGCCGCAGATGCGACAGCCGGTATTATGGGAGTTTGTGTTGGATCGAGATTCATCGATGCTAACTCATCGCAACTTACCTTCCGTAACTTCCTGCCAGCGGGACAAATCACCGCAGGTGCATCGGAAGTCTTTGTTCGAGTTCATGATGACCCTGATACGATTTTCCGTATCAAGGGCACACATGCGCTGGGAACATTCAACAGCGGTACAGATGGTTCTGGCTTTGCCGGAGCGGTCGGTATGAACGCCGCTTTGAATTTCGACACTTCAGGATCTACATCAACAGGCTTGTCTGGTGTTGCTCTGGCAGTGGGAACAAACGGCGGAAGTCTTGCGGCTACTTCAACCCTCGCTTGCCGAATCATTGAAGTGGTCCCGGGTACAGAGACGGACACATATCCAGAGTTTTTTGTTAAACTCAACGTGGGTGTCCATTCATATCAAAACTCACTTGGACTAGCATAAGGAGCTAAGAAATGGCTATTTCACGTTCACAGCTTCTTAAGGAGCTATTACCGGGTCTCAACGCGCTGTTCGGACTTGAGTACGAAAAGTACGAAAACGAACACGCGGAGTTTTACGAGACTGAAAACTCAGAGCGTAGCTTTGAGGAAGAAGTCAAGTTGTCAGGCTTTGCGGCGGCACCTGTGAAAAATGAAGGCGCATCGATTACGTTCGATACAGCGCAAGAAGCGTTCACAGCCCGCTACAATCATGAGACTGTCGCTATGGGATTCTCTATCACAGAGGAAGCCATGGAGGACAATCTCTATGATGCGCTGTCTGCTAGGTACACTAAGGCACTGGCTCGCGCCATGGCTTACACCAAGCAAACTAAAGCGGCGGCACTGCTGAACAACGGATTTACCACCTTCCAGTCAGGTGATGGTGTGACACTGTTCAACACCGCTCACCCAACGGTCGAGGGTATCTCTAACAAAAACCGTCTGACTACAGACTCTGATCTCAACGAGACTTCTCTTGAGCAGGCTGTAATCGACATAGCGGCTTTCGTCGATGAGCGTGGTCTGTTGATCGCGGCCCGTCCACAAAAGCTGATCGTACCTCCGGCACTGATGTTCGTGGCAACACGTTTGCTCGAAACAGACATGCGTGTCGGAACAGCAGACAACGATATCAACGCACTGAAGTCAAATGGTTCAATCCCACAGGGATATCGTGTGAACCACTACCTGACTGATAACGATGCGTTCTTTATCGTTACAGATGTACCAAACGGTCTGAAGCACTTTGTGCGGACACCGATGCAGACATCGATGGATGGTGACTTCGATACTGGTAACGTGCGCTACAAGGCGCGTGAGCGTTACTCTTTCGGAGTATCCGATCCACTAGGAATCTTCGGTTCACCCGGAGCATCTTAGTAGTGTAGGGGGCGTAATGCCCCCTTTACTTTTTCCTGACAAATTCGCCTATGGGTGAATTTGACAAAGCCAAGACAGGAGAAACTCATGGCTAACACAACCTTCACAGGACCAGTCCGTTCAGAAGGTGGATTTACATCCATCAGTAAAAACACAGCGACTGGCACGATTACCACCCTATCCAGTATCAGTTCCACAGGTGTCGCATCTTTCGACGCAAACACGTTGGCGACAGAAGCGGGGACAGGTATCACAGGCGGCACCGGAACTGTATACAAAAGCTCAGTGCAAAGAACCGGCGGGATAATTACCACGACGATTTTGATCGATTTAACGGGACTACGGTCTACGGCAAGTGGCGACATCATCGGGGTCGATGGGACATCTAATCCATGTCACATTGGACAAATCACTGCGGCCCAAAATGGAACAATTATTGCGGGAAGTATGGAGTGTTTCGAGGCTCCCACGACTGGTGATCCTGACATTAATGTTCACTCTGCTACAGAGGGAACAGGAACAGAAGACTCTGCCATTTCAGGGCTGACTGAGACTTTGTTGGTTAACGCAGGTGATGCAACACTAGGTAGTAAGGTGTTCTTTACAGCGTTCCCAGCCGCAGATGAATTCCTGTATTTGACATTGGGAGCGACCACAGAGGGAACTTATGATGCAGGTAAATTAGTGATCACTCTGATCGGTACTGCGTAAGGAGAGTTGTCATGGTAGGTTCTGATGTAAATGTAAAGCTCATCAGCGATGAAAATGCGTCAGATGATGATCGCATTGTTACTGCCGCCCGACCCAACACGACAGCGACGTTGGCCAACACCACCTTCGCAGGTGGTGGAGCCAGAAACATTATTGTTACTACCACCGGAGGTAGCGATAACGGGAAAACGACCACCATCACAGGCACTGATGTATTTGGTGACACGTTGACTGAAACGATCACATCAACAGGCAGTGCGGAAGCAGTGGCTGGTACAAAGTTGTTTCTGACTGTTTCTTCTGTGGTTTGTTCGGCGCAATACGCGGCCAACATCAAAGTTGGTTCAGGCACTCTCTGTGCTGAGGCAGTCCGGGGATCAATGAGACTCCGACTGAAAGGATTGTCTGTCGTTTCAGGTGGCTCTGTGGGGAATGTCGATTACTTCAACGGAACGCCTGAAGCAGGTTCGTCTTTATTCCAGTCACGAACTATTGGAACAGATAACACCACAGTGGACAGAACAATCCCGGCTGACGGTGTGTTGTTTAAAAGCGGAATGAGTGTGAAGTACACAGTCGGCACAATTGACAAAGTGACAGTGTTTTTTACATGACGATTAAGTATCGGGGAGAAACATTCTCTGGTTACAACAAAGCCAAGAGGACGCCGAATCACCCCAAAAAAAGTCATGCCGTTCTTGCTAAAGAGGGCGACAAGGTCAAGTTGATTAGGTTTGGTCAACAGGGGGTGAAAGGTGCTGGCAAGAGTCCGAAGAGCGCGAAGGATAAGGCGAGGAAGAAATCGTACTACGCTCGCCATGGCCCTGCACCGAAAACGAAACTGTCAGCAAAATATTGGTCACATAAGGTTAAGTGGTGATGAAAGGACGAAGTAACAGACAGGTGGCGAAAGTTGCTCGCAAACTCGAGAAAGCAAGCAAGGCTCACGCTCAACAGGCAAAGACTCTGAAGAAAGTTGCAAAGATGAAAATGGGGGGTCGAGCAGTATTGGGTACGTTGAGTCCACTGTACGGCGCGGCCACTGGTCAGGGCTTATTCGGAGAGGTTGGAGAATTTGGCCTTGCCGGTCAGTTAGGTAAAGCGTTTCGCCGCCGGAAAGGAAAAGAAGAAGAGGCCATGCAGAACCCTCGCAACGTGCAGGTTGACGAAAAGGGTAGGCCAATCGCTAACCCTGCTCCAAGAGCCGCACAACTTGCACCAGCAAAACGCTTGCAAGGTGGCGGAGTAACTAAAACGGGACGCAAAAAACCGAATCCAAAAATGGCAGGGGTTGCTGGCTTACCGGATTACAAGGCCCCAAAAAAACCTATTAGTGCGAGCGAAGCATTCAGGATGGCAGGAGATATTGCGAAGAGAGAAAGGGGATTCGCTCAACCTAAGGTGGAGGCGACCGCAACATCTCAAAGAGATCGTAGGGCGTTAGATGGATTAGCACAACGCGGCATGACCAAAGGCACCATGAAATAATGAGTATTAGTCGGTCGCAAATGACGAAGCAGTTGACTGGGGGTCGCATGATTGATGAGCCAAAAAAAACGTATCGAGTAGATTCAACCGGCGATGACCAAAGAGACATGATGGAGGTCAGGGCAAAGCAAGAAAGGCTGGCACCAGACCGATCTTTCGTCGCAAAAATGTCCAGTGGCGGTAAACCTAAGAAGTCGAAAAGCAGAGTCAATGAAGCTGGTAACTATACCAAGCCGGGTATGAGAAAGCGGTTATTTAATCGTATCAAGGCTGGAGGAAAGGGCGGTAGTCCCGGTCAGTGGAGTGCAAGAAAAGCACAGATGCTTGCCTCTGCTTACAAAAAAGCTGGCGGAGGTTATAAAAACTGATGGCGTTAAAAAAGTCGCAACAGTCTTTAAAAAACTGGACAGATCAGAAGTGGCGTACCAAGTCAGGAAAACCATCGACCCAAGGCAAAAAAGCAACGGGTGAAAGGTATTTGCCTGAGAAAGCAATCAAGGCACTGTCTGATAAAGAGTATGCGGCCACTACTCGCGCTAAAAGAAAGGCAACGAAGGCAGGAAAACAGTTTGCTAAACAACCGAAGCGTATTGCGAAAAAGACTTCTAAGTACAGGTAGATAATTTATGGCTGTCATCACACCAGACTTACCAGAACTTTTTGAAGAGGCTTATGAGCGAGCAGGCTTAGAGATGAGGTCTGGGTACGACCTAAAGACAGCCAGAAGATCCTTGAACCTGATTACTCTGGAGTGGCAAAACAGAGGTCTAAATCTTTGGACCATAGAGTCCGGCACGATATCTCTTACATCAGGCACTGCCACCTATACGTTTCCTACAGGCACTATTGATGTTTTAGAGATGTCTTTAAGGACAGGTTCTGGCACGAATCAGATCGATTCCAACATTCAAAGAATCAGTGTATCCACATATTCACAACAGACTAACAAGAACACAACGGGTCGCCCAACGCAGGGATTTGTTCGCCGCTTGGCAACATCCACGACGGTCACCCTGTGGCCAGTGCCTGACTCAGCCGATACATATACTTTGGCCCATTTTTATCTCAGAGGTATGGACAGCATCAATTCCGGTATTACGGGTAATGCCGATGTCCCGCCAAGATTTGTACCTTGCTTGGTTTCTGGTTTGGCTTATTACATAGCAATGAAAAGACCAGAGGTTGCTGACAGAGTGTCTGCGCTAAAGCAGGAATACGAGTTCCAGTTTCAACTGGCGGCAGGAGAGGACCAAGAGTCTGCTTCTATTCGGTTTATCCCCTTCGGCACATTCTATGGTGGTTCATAATGCCAACTTACGCTAAGGCTTCAAAGGCTTTTGGATTCTGTGACAAGACTGGCTTTCGTTACAAGCTCAGTGATTTAGTTTATGAATACAAAGATGGAACCAAAACAGGATTCCGTGTTGGTCGTGATGTCATGGACCCCGATCAACCGCAAAACTTTCTGGGCCGTGTTCGGATTAATGATCCGCAAGCGTTAAGAGACCCAAGGCCAGATAGATTTTCTCAGGGTTTTAGCTTTAGTTATCCAGCGTTAAACGCAGAAACACTAGAACCTTTCAGTGGACCTCCGGGGTTGACTGCATCATTAGGCACGGTCACAGTGACCACAACATAGCTTTCTATAGGAGAAGGAACATGCCTTTACGAATAAAAGTGGCGGATCAAAAAACGCCAACCGGAAGGAAACGGCCCCAAGCTAAATCAGCAGGGAAACCTACT
>NTLX01000063.1_pt1 | contig 21131 bp, 26 predicted proteins | sample 1251771 | NCBI WGS metagenome assembly NTLX01 (sample SAMN07250028, study PRJNA358725) | marine metagenome | isolation source: viruses from ocean water | place: Pacific Ocean: North Pacific Subtropical Gyre | collected 2015
CCTAAGAAATCGTAAGATTCAACGAGGCTATCAACTTTTTCAGAAATTTTATCTAAAAACTCTTGTTTTAGTTCAAGTGTTGATTTTTCGTCGCTCTCTTCTGCTTCAATCAACTTCATGGCATCGAAGCCAGTATTTTTCAACTGCGATACAAATTGATTAAATTCTCTTTTATCTCCACTAAACAACTTCCCGGTTGCTTCTCCAACCTGTTTATCAATACTGATATTTTTGCCTCTCATGTTTTGAATAATATTTGCATAAACGTCAGTATAAGACGCAATTGCGGAACCCAATGTTCTGATAGATACTGCGACTGCTAAATCTTTTTCAGCCAAAGTCAATTTAGAAAGAGATTCTGCAACTTTTTCGCTTTGCCTTAATTGATTTTTAGTAAATTGAGTTATTCCCTTTCCACTATAGGAAGCCTTATTTTCAAGATAATTTAAAGTTTCTGGTGAGGTGGTGATAGATTTTGTTGCTCTATCTTGGACTTTAACAATTCTATTTAATTTAATATTGTTGAAACCTAAGGTAAACAATTTTAAAAGTTTAGTATCTACTTCTCTTTCTCTAATAGAATCAAATGCCTCGCTAGTATCAAAATCAATTTCATCTCCTTCTATATCTAAACCTTCAAAATTTAATTCTGTTTCATCTAACGAAATAGAATAGGTGTTTTTATCCAATCCCGTTCTTTGTTTAAGACGGCCACCCTCACCCACAGTTTCTCCACTTTTGATTTTAACATAGTCTTCTAATTTATTCTTGTAGGCCGCAAATTCTTGTTGATTCAGGCCTTTATTAGAATATGAAACTGACTGTTCTAAATCCTCTGGTTCTTCTAAGATTCTTTGTCTAATTGACCCTCTTAATTCCTTTAGGGCAATGTTAGGAAACATTGATTGTAAAGTTTCCACAATCTCTTTTCCTTTGGGATTCAAATTATCAATATCCAAATTCTCTAATTTTGTGTCTTTGATTTTGTTAACTGTTGTCCTAATCAAATCTTTGAATGCCTTAGGCTTATTATTTTTAATAAATGTTTCTGTTAAATATTCTGGAATTTCTTCGTAGTCTTTGTTATTATCTTTTTGAACCAAGTCTTCAAAAATAAACTTATATAATTCTTGTGTGGCATATCGCTCATCAAATTCGACAGAAGGAGGTTCTCCCCCACCTGCTGATTTAATGCGATAATAAAAGACTTTCACCTATATTCCTCACATTAACCATTTTGCCCAAGCCGCACCCTTTTGGATTGCAGAACCAAGATGTAAGCCACTTGATGGAGGTTCATACGACATTTGGCCGTTATTTGGGTCAATCCAATATGGACGCCCATAACCGTCTGTTCCCGAAGGAGGGATGGGATAGCCAGAGCCGTTATTCATGGCCCCCTGCATCTGCTGGTATTGTTGCGTTTGTCCGGTGATTCCAGCGATAGCCATGCCAGCCGAAGGGCCACCTGAGCCACTAAAACCCTGTGATTCAAGGTATTGTTGTTTCGCAAGTTTTCGCTGGTTTATAACCTCGGTGTTTAGAGCCACTGCCAAAATCTGCTGAATATCGAGTTCAATGTTTTCTTGAGTAATTTTCTCAAATTCTCTCATAGCATCGGGATGAATTTTCAACCCCCCTGTGGTAGAATCTGTAGTAAAGGCTAAACTTGATAGCATCTGTGAAACTACTCTTTGAACGACATCCTCCATCATTTTCTCAAAAGCCTGCAAAAACTTTTCTCCGTGATATTGAAAAAATTCTTCTACGTGGTTATCCTGTAAAGAAAGAAGGTTATTCACATTCTTAAATTGTTGGTCATTCTGTGCTTGAACGGCATTTAATACTGTTTTGTTGCTTGTTCCGAGGGGCATTATTGTTCACCTTCTTTTTTGTTTAATAGTTCCTGAATACGCACATTAGCGTTTTGAATCTCATTGGTTAGACGCTTGACTTCATCAATTGGCGTTTCCGTTTCTCTCATGTCGGGTGAGGTTATAAGATAACCGACTGATGAGAGCGAAGCAATATCCGTTTGTGAAAGGGAAGTTAATGGCCCCTTTTTTACCATCTGAGGCATTTTAGGTCTTGGAATAAATGCTTTGAAATCTAATCCGTGTTGTTCTGCAAGAATCTGCTGTTGTAGCATTTCCATTTGTTTGTGAACAGAAGCGTGTTTAGGACAGTAGGTTCCTCTTAACGGTCTTCCCTTTTCTACACGGTCTAAAGGAATCGGAGGACGAAGAAAATCACCTGCTTCCCAAACATGGTGCATTCCACAAACAACACATCTATCCTTTAGATTGAATTTGTAGCCATATTTAACAAAAAGAATCTTTTTCTTTTCAGGCATGAGAACCTTCGTGATTTCTTTTAGTTTTTTCTTTGGCTTAATTGAATCATATTTATATTCTTCAATTTGTCCTGCGGCTCTAAACTGTTGCAGTTTTGGCAAAAATGCCAACGCTGTTTGGTTGCTAATTAAATTCGGTTGCTGATACATAGTAATCAATAGTCCTTTATCATTGTGGTAATTCCTCTATAAACCATTTCGGGTTGTGATTTTGCTGATACAATATATTTGAAACACGGTATTCCTTTATCATTTAACTTTCTCATCCCATATGTAAATGGCTCAAATATTTCATGTTTGTCTATTTCTTTTTCAGACTTATGTTTTTCTCCCCAAATGTCATATTTATTTGCCCAAATACCGACCGCCATAGGAAAATCCGAGTCTCTTTTCTTTTTACCGTTTGACCATGTGTTTGAAATAATTGTATCTACTAAAAACTTCCATGCTAATTGATGGTCTAAATTTGAATTGCTATCTAAATGTCGGTGGTCAATCATAAAAATAACGTATTTTACTCGACGCTCTCGCATATCTTTTTCCCATTCTTTCCAATAAATCGCTTCTCCGCCAATGTCTGCGCTTCTTACTGTATGAGATTGTCCATCTATTTTAATTGTTTTTCTCGATGCTCTGTGCTTTCCAATCGTTCTCTCCTGTATTGTAGGCACTTCTCCTCTCGTTCTTAACTGATGGCTTAATGTTGTTTTTCCTACCATTGTTGCCCCATAAACCCCAAAGTTGATTGCGTGAACCTTTTTGTAAAATCCTATTATTGCTTCACCGACTAAAATAGCAAAGCCCGTCATTAAAGACATTAATGCCCCCACCCGTTTAACAAAGTGTCAAACAGGAAGCCCATGATGTTTAAATCAAAAACACCCATGATATTTCCAAGCAAAAAGCCAGCAACGGTGCAAGTAATACCGTAAAACCAAGCCTTTGCTTTAATAAAGAAAATATCGGCAGAATGTGCTCTTGTTTGATTATAGGCGTAGTCGGATTCAGAGAATCCCAAAAAGTCGCCAATCATTTAATCACCTACTGCAAAGCCGCTAAAAATTCATTTCCGATAGAATTTTCAGCCGTTTCATAAGTAGGTTGTTGTTGAGCCACAATAGAAGTTTTGTAGGTTTCCCTAATCTTATTCTTCTGTGCCTCTTCCTTTGATTTTCTTTCCCAATATGCTTTAATTCTTTGGTCAAGAAGATACATCTCAATTCTATCGTTAAGAGCAATATCAAACAATGCTTTCAAAACCATGATAGCACCGACTGTAATTAGCCCAAATAAAATTGCATGGGCTAAAGTGCCATGTGGGAAGCCCGTCCCATAATTTGCGTAAAAGAAAACATTTGCCCCGCTAACAGTTCCAACGAAAAGAATAGTCATAACCAAACGGGTTTCTGTATTTAATGCTGGCATAAATATCACCTTAAATGTTCTAATGCCTTCTTTAAAAAGCCAATTGCTTTATGGACATCTTCTGACGATGACATTGTTTGAACGAGTCTTTGAAGTTCGCTTCTAGAAAATGCAATGTCTTCAATGACTTTTTTAAACTCTTTTTCTATTTGTTTAACAGTTTCTTTAGGAGTAATGGACGTGCCAAACTTTTGTTTTTCTTTCTTAATATCGTAATAGTCCCACATCAAAATCACCTCAAGCGAATTCAATAGAGCAGGCAACAGTTCCAGATTGTTTCTTGAAAAACAATCCACTTCTCGCTAAAACACCGTGCATATCAAATTCAATTGTTTGATTTGCAGTTAAAACAATCCTTGCGATTTCTGTTCCGCTTGCGCTGGTTCCATCATAAACCCTAATTTCGCCAGTGCTTCCAGCCGTTTCGCAAGCGTGAATAGAAACTAATAAGCATTGTTCACTTGAAACAATTTTATCTGCCGCTAAAACGCCGCTTGACCTGCAAGTTTGACCCGCCATACTTTCACCTATCCGTTGATAACATCAACCCCTATTTAAGAGGTGCGATGTCATTCTGCCTTCAAAGCAGACTTTTTGGTGGTCTTCTTCTTTGGTAAAGCCTTTGGCTTAGGAAGAAGCAAATCACACAATTCTTGAGCAGTGAGATTTTCCTTCTTTAATTCCTTAGCCGCAGCCTTGAGAAGTTTTTCTGGCAAAGCCAACAATTCTTCTCTATCTTCTTCATCAAACAAAAACATAAGGTTTGAATCGGAAAGACCAATAATAGCCCTTCGGAGAGGGATAGAAGCAGTGTCATTCCGAGTAATTTCGGTCCACCCTTCTAATCCTTCAATTAAGAATCGGCTACCCAATTGACTTTTTTCTGTCAATTTTACCGAAACCATTTTATCGCCTCAAATAAGACCGCTTACTCTAATCGTAATTGGATTTCCGTCCAATGACGTGTTAGAGCCTGCTAATTGGGCTTCAATACCAGTAGTGTTGTCTTCGATATTGACTTCCATATAGAGGTTGTTTTTCGTATCTGGGCCACCAACAAAATTAATACTGTGCCTGACCAATCCTCCTCCGATTCTAACAATTTGAGCAGATGTGATTCTGCTTAAACCCAATTCTGAGGCAGGAATAACTTCTCCACCCGTAGTATAGGAAGAAATGTTAATTTCAGCGTCAATCGTGTATTCATCTCCTTGAACCCTTGGACGAGTAAAACCTTTATGGTCTGCCAACCTAGTCGTCGTATGTGCCAATTAAAACACCTCACTGACCAATTGCCATGAATGTTCCTTTATCGCCAGAAGTAGCAACAATTGTGATGCTACCCGAAGCAAGAGGGAATGTTTCATTACAAACGGCTACAGCCGCTTCCGTCGCAGAACCCGTATGTCCAAGAACGCAGACATCAACGCGGCTTAATCCGGTTGCTAATTCTCCACCAGTCACTCCGTCGCAATCCCATGTTCCATAAACAATTCTCATGTTTCCTTCCAGTTGTTGTTCGTTTTCAATCGTAAAACCAAATGCCATATCTAATCACTTCCTTTTTTGTCCTCATTGAATGTTGGTGATTTTACCCTGTCCTCTGAAGAAAGAACAGCCGACTTCACCAATTGTTCGGTATAAGGCTCTGTTTCCGAGAGTCCCGACACCAAATGGATTTCCGTTTGCGATACCATCCTCGAAATATTGGGTTGGTTTCATAACAGACAACCAAAGGTGGTCAGTATCAAGGAATAATAGGTCCGATAACTTCGTGGATGCGCCACCCGTTTGTGGCATATCCTTAACGGGAATCAAAGGAATGTCGTAGTAGGTTGCCACACGGAAACCGACTTCTTGGCCCTTTGTTCCACGAACACCATTAACAGTAGGAACAATCTCCTTTCTGTCCATGAATCGCTCTTGACTCTGCAAAAGGTCAGCAAGGGCTTGAATGGTATCATATCCTGTAAGGATGACCTTGGGGGAACCACCAGCAAGACGAAGGTTGCGAATCATGTCATTTAAGCGAGTAAGCGTTAAAGAACGGACATCGCCCGAAGCATAGCCGGAACCAAAGTCCACTTCTGCATCAAGGAAAGAAGCGGCACTAAATCGCTCATTACCGTAGATTTTGGCATCAACAGTAGAAGCAGAAGCCCCAGTATCGCCTAAAACGGTATCGCTGGCTAAAATTTCATCACGGTTTGAAATAACCTTCATCAAAGAAGTATAGTTGTTTCCGATGTTGGTCAAAGCAGCCGTTTGATAGTTTTCAAGCGGCATAACCAGCATTTTGTTTTGAACCTCAGCGTGGTGCTTACCCATATCTTCACGCATTTGCGCTCTAATATCGCCAATACCGTCGTCAATTTGAGCCATTTCCATAGCCAACTCACTGAAATCAAATTGATGTGCAACAACCTTTGGGCTCATGTTTAATTGAGCATAGGTTGGAGCAATTGGTCCCAATCCATCAGCCGCAGTAGAAAGACCTGCGTTTTCAGGAACACCACCGATTAAATCGGCTCTTGGCGAATCATCACCCAATTCAGCCAAAGTAGCGGTTCCCGAAGTAGAAACAGAAAACAAATTTCCTGAACCACCAGCAGGGCGGGACTTCAAAACTCGCCAACCGCTTGAGGTATATGGTCGCTTTGAAATCATTGAAAGAGCGTTCACTTCACGGTTAAGCATAGACCAAACCTTTTGCCCGTAAACAATGTTGTAAAGGGCGGAAACATCGGAAATTCCGCTTCCCGAAAAGGAAGGAGAACCGTCGTGTCCGGTAAAAATACCGCCAACAGCACCGGCTTGCTTTAAAAGAGCATTACCGGCGGGTAAGTTGTTAATTCCATAAGTCTGTGCTTCTAAGTCTGCAATTGTATTAATGTATCCAGTCATGTTTAATCACCTCAAATTCCACGAACCATTTTGTGAATGTCGCTCCAATCCATAGAAGCGATTTCATCAACGGTGGGAACATTTACTGCACTTTCTTCTTGTGCCTTGCGAATTTCATCCTTTTGCGTAGTCAACGACTTTCGCAATTCGCTGAATTCGTTCTTAAGAGAAGCAATTTCCGAAGCAGCATCGTAATTTTGCTTGGCAATCACATTTTCTCGGCTCTTAACTTCTTTAGCAAATCTGCTCTCAAAGGATTTCTTGAGGTTGTCGTAGGCTAAAGCCTCCAATTGTTCTTGGCGGTAGGCTTCGTATGCCTTTTCAATGTTGCCAACGCTCAAATCAAGAGTCTCCAATTCATTGTTGTTAAAAGCCTTAACAACGGGTAAATCGGAAGGCTTTGGTCGGCCATTTTCAATGATGATTCTATCGGCAGGTTCGCCAATATCATTTCCTGAGCCGTCAAGGGTGGGAAGAATGGCTTTGTCCTCTTTATCGTTGTAAGAACCATTTTCCATGTTTTCTTCCATGTCAGCCATTTCATAACTGCCCATTTCCTTATCTTTGCCGCCCATAGCCATGTTTTCTTCTTCGTCGGCCATTTCCATGTCAGCCATTTCCATGTCCTTCATTTCCATGTCCTTCTTTTCTTCTTCCTTTCTCAACGAATTGACTTCCTTCAAAAGTTCGTCTAATTCGCCTAATGCTTTTTCTAGTTTTTCTTGGGTCATAATATCACCTGTTTTTTCTTGCTTTAATATATCGAATCTCGCTTCGGGGTTAATTCCTTTTTCACAGATGGTAATTTCATGCAACTCTAATTTGCTAATTTCGTTGTATTCTCCCATCCTTTCGTGGCTTTTCTTTACTTTTCGTAATGCTTGTCCACCAATGCTAAATGACCTTAACGACCCTTTGCGAATGCCTCTTCCTACTTCTTTTGCTTTTTCTATGTCGTCTCTTAATTTAATAACAACATAAAATCCGACATCATCTACTTCAGATTTCCATAATCTTCCGGTTTTATCTCGGTATGAATCTACTACTTCTCCCACTTGAACATTTGAATGATTTGTCATTACGTTTCTGAACCTTGGTTCTTCCATGAATTTTTTAACTGCGTCTTTTAAAGCATCTAATGTGATTAAATCATTTTGTTTATCCACGATTTCAATGCTCGCATATCCTCCAATCATCAGGTCGTCTGCGCTTTTGAGAATGCTAAAATCGTCATTCCTTACCGCCAAGACACCTCCGTTCATGTGTTTCAACCCTCCGTTATCTTTTCAAGTATATAATGGACTCGGATTATTTCTTGGGAAGGGGCAACTGATTATACCCATCATCATAAATGTTCCACAATCCTTTATCCTTATCCTTATCTGCCGGACTTTGTTTATATCCGGTGAAAGCAATCCACATTTTACCCTCTTCGGCAGGAATTACTCTAAAGTGAATCTTTGTTTCAAATTTGTTGCCTTCTAAGAAGTATTCATGATAGCCTGTTCTTTGAACGCCCAACTTAACTTCTCCTTCATCAATAATTTTTTCTTTGTCCAAGTCTTTGCCAACAATAGCAGGATATTTTCCCGCTTTACCAAAGAGGTCAAAAATATCTTCGTCTCTCTCTAAGTCAATGAACCAATTTAAAGTTTCATCCTTTAATTTAATAAGGAGATTTAAATTTCCATCCTGTCTTAGATAAATCTTAAATTGGCCCTCTCTATACTCTTCGGGAGTTTCGTATTTTTTTATTTCAGCCATGATTTTATTTGAGTCGTGGACAAACTTATTATTTCTAAACAAAACACCGTGGTCTTTTCCTCTATCTTCCAGCCAATCCTTTAGCCTCGCTGATTTAGACTCTAATAAATCTTCATACAAATCTTTAGTAAATTTATTACCTGCTAAAAATTTATGAAGTTCTTGCGGAGTCTTATCTCCTGCTTTCTTAAGGTAATTAAAAATAGCAACAATTATTTTGCTTTGCTTAGTTTTCATTATTTCTTCTGCCTGTGCTTTCCACATGTCTAAATCAATTAGAGCATTCTTAGACATCAGATTATCTTTTTCGAAGCCATAAACTGTGAAACCGTCAAAGTCCCCTTTGATAATAACAGATGCTTCTCCATGAATATGGTCAGTAATTTTTATTCCTTTCGTTAATGCTTCAACAGAATATTTTAAAGATTTCTTATTATCCTTTGAAAGCATTTCTAAAGTGACTAATTTTTCAGGAGTATCTACTTCTGGGACTTCGATAACTTTTGCTGAAAACACAGTATATTTTCCATCGGATTCTTTAACCTCATCAACTTTAACACGAACAATATCGCCAACGCCAACAGAAATTTTAGTATTTAGTGCTTTACCAACACCCATATACTTTTTGCCATTTAATTCTTGACCTTCGGCTTCCTCTTCTAATGGTCCTGCTCCCAAAGTGTATGAATATAGGTTGCTTTTAGTTTTCTTTTTGTCCAAAACAATCAAGTCTAAATCAACGAACTTTTTCCACTTTATCCATTTAGGATTCTTTTTTGTGCCCTCAAAATAAGTTGATGTAGCGTCTTTAATGACAACGCCTTCTGCTGTTGGCATTTCCATAATAGCGTTTGCATATTCTTCAATATCTTTTATGCTGTCGGCCATCCTCGTATCTTTCTTTGACGGGAAGTTGAGAACATCACTTGAATGAATAGAATAATTGTTGAACATAATGTTTAGTCTTTGTTGTAATGTATCATCAACTATTTTTTTATCATTATGTCGCATAATATCAAACATGTGTGCCTTTAGAGTAGCATCTTTATATTTGTCTTTAAAAACGTGGGCGATTGTATCAGCACGATGAAGGGCTTCTTTATCATCAAAGAGAATCAATTCACCATCAAGAATACAATCCCCGAAGTGTTTCTTTTCCATCTCTTTAACAATATCTTTACACTTGGAAGTGATGTCCTTCTCATTATATGAATAAATAGTCACCTTATTGTCAATCTTATGGATTTGTATTCTCATGCCATCATATTTTTCTTGGACAACATACTCTCCACTAAAGCCTTTTAACTCATCCATATCCTCAATATCAAAAATACGATACATCGGTTTGTTGGGTAAAATGAAATTCGATAGGGATTTCTCTTCTTCGGACTTTGTTAAATCCATATCCTTAATATCTTTCAAGTCTTCCCAATCCTCTTTTTGATGTTTAGAGAAAAATAGCAATTCTAAAAAGTCAAGAGCCGCCTTAACTTTCTTTTCTACCTTCTTTGAGTCTTTCCCATCCCCATACTGCTCAATAATATAGAGAGCGATGTCGTCTGATTGTAGGTCAAGTCCCTTAAGACCATCTGTAATTTCATCAGGCTCCATGTCTTTAATGCTATAAATGTCTGGAGATAGGGCTTTATCGTCTTCTCTCATAGCATAGTGAACAAATTTGACCATTAACTCTGGAGAATCTAATAATGCTTCAAGAACATCACCTTTAAACTTTTTAGCGAAGGGGTCAGAAACAAATTTAGAAGACATACGTAAGGCTTTGATTCCTTCATATACCTTCTCTGCAAAATTAGAAGTGGGGTCGGAAGACTCGTTGTTTTCCAAATCCTCTTCTTGAATATAGTCTTTTAATTCTTCGCCTAACTCACTTGAATCATCATATTTTTCTTTGATGTCCTCAATTGACTTACGCCAGCGACTCCCATACTCTTTGGGGTCTGTTCTTGCAGAAAGATATGCGACTCTTGTTTTTTCAAAGAGTCGTAAGATTTCTTCCGAAGGACTATCCTTCTCAATGAGATAAGCCATTCAATCACAAACCAAATGAAGAATCTACTAATTTTTTAACTTCGCTAACAATTTCTTTGAGAGGTTCGACATCTGGCAAGGTTTTTCTTTTCTCTGCCAAATTAATTGTAAGTTGGATTTCCATCTCAATTTTCCTCAAAAGGTCTCTTGGAACAGAAACCATTCTATCTTCTTTTTTTAAAGTCTCACCGGCCAAACCATATCCTTCTTTTTTCTGGGTCTGGTTCTTAATTTTTACATTTTGTGCTTTAGGTCGCTTAATCTTAACCACTTCTACTTCGTGGTCATAAGGCATAATTTGAGTAGATTCGTGAAGCATACTCTTTGCGTGTCTTGCCTTTTTAATTGCCATAGCAATAATCGCTTCTTCTTTCGTCATTTTCTCTGGCATATTATTGTCCTCCTGCGTTTTTCACTAATTCGTGAATGTCTTCCCATTCCATTTTGGCAATATCACCTGCTGGCGACATTGGAGCAGAATTGTTGATGTGAGGCGTTGGGGTGTTCGCAACAACGAAGCCCGACTTCATTAATAGATTATCGTCGTTATATACTGCTTTTTCTAATCTTTCAATTTTATCTGTTAGAGCCTTAATAATCTCCAACAGGTCTTTGTTAATGTCCGAATCTGTCATATCAATCATCCTTCTTTCTTTTTGGCTTTGGGTAAACTAAATCCCTAATTTGGCGATAGAGCAATTCATACTCCTTACGAAGTTTGGTAGCAGTAGCGACAATATCAAGGTTGCGCTCATCCATGCTTTTGACTTTCTTCGTTAATGCTTTATCTGACTTCGTAAATTCTAAACGCTCAATCATGTTCAGCAATTCACCTAATTTGGTAAAGTCCTGCCCAAAAAATTCTGTTGGTTCTGCTGCTTGCAGCGTCTTTTTCAAAGCCTTCCTTTGTTTTGGGTCAAGAGAATTAAGAATAGTTTCAGACTTCTTAGCCTTCTCTAACTTAATTTCTCGCCCATCATCATAAAAATCCCATGTCATGCTTATAGCCCTCCTAATCCTAATTGTCTCAAATTGTCTTGTGTTCTCTTATTATTATAGATTCTCAAGAGTTTTTTTCCTTCCGTGGTGTTTTCAGGAATATTGCGAATAATAGACATAAAACCAGTAGAAGGTCGCTTACTAACAGACTGCTTCAATTTATCTATCAGTTTTTCAGTTTCACCTTCCTTCCCCTCTTCAAATGGTTTTTCCTGTAAGTTTTTAATCTTCTCGGCAATTTCTATATTTTTGTCGAGAGTTTCTAAATATTTGTCGAATTGTTTTAATTTAGATGTCATTCCACCTTCACCAGATATACTGCCATCTTCTTTTTTCTCTGTTTCGACTAAATCTTTCAAGTTATCGTAAACGTATTTACGGACATACTTTGATGCGCTTTTTTGGTCTTTAGGATTCTCTAATAAGTTATTTACTCTTCTCTCTTCTAATGTTTTTCTTGATAGTTTTTTGGGACTGATGCCTTCTAGAATATCATTAATCCTATCATTGTAATACACCACTCTACCAAAATCTTCTGAAAAATTAATAGTTTGGTTTAGTTCAAGAAACAGTTCCATTCCAACATCTAATAATTTTTCTTTATTTTCAGAAGTGATTTTGTCTCTATGTATTTCAGGAACATATATTGAGCCCTTGTCTTTATCGAATAGAGTCTCGGAAATAAACCTTTTTGCAGAAGACTCATTGTAAAAGTTTTCTAAAATAAGTGAAACTGACTCACGAAAATCTTCATTACGAGCAACCTTATCTGCAAAGTCTTTCATTTTATCTTTAATTTCACCCTCATTGGATTTATCAGCATCTCTTCTTTTAGTGTCTTTTCTGAATTTTACTGCATCGGCTTGTTGCTTAGTTAAATCAATGTCTTCCAACATTTGTGAATAAAATTCAATAGTGGATTCTACAAATCCATTCCAGTATTCAGCATCTTTTGATTTTAAATCAAATTGTTCTTTACCTCTAGCAATTCTTGCATCATCTGTCTCTTTGCCAAATTTATCTTTGAATCCAGAAGTTTCTAAATCCACTTTGAAATTTTTCATGTTCTTAGGACTAGTTAAATCTTCAAGGCGATTCATTAACTTTTTTGCTGTCTTTTTCTTAGTTTCAGGAAAATTAGAACTTGTATAGATTTTAGCAAGCAACTCATAAATTCTATACACTGCACCTCTATGAGCATCATGAATTATTCTGTTAGAAGATAGTTTATTCCCTACTTTATTATTTAAAACTGTTTTAAAGTATTCTTTGGGTTCGACTCCTTTAGGGTGAGGCAACTCGATGTTGGTTTTTAAATCTCTTTCTTGAGCCTTTGCATCTAATATCTCCTTACTATCAGAAATTAGTCTTTTTAATTCTTTCATGTCCTTTTCATTAAAGATTGTAGAAACTAACTCTACGCGATTAAGGGGTTTATTGATAGTCTTAACTTGTTTTCTGGCTTTAATTTTAGTTAAGATTTCTTCTGGCTTTAACATTCCTAAGCCTAAACCTCTTAACTGAGCATCAAAGTCTTCTTTAAGTTCCTCGGAATATTTTATTGCTTTATAGCCAGAATCTTCTTCATCTATTCTCTTTTGGCGTATTCCTTTTGAACCTATAGAAAAGGTAGTGCCTTTGTCATAGGAAATAACATATCTAAAAATAGCATCAGCATCTTGAATAACATCAAGATATTTTTCCAAATTTGCCTTTGTGGGCTTTTTGATATAATTTAAAATTGCATTATCGAATTTTTCTTGAGATGCAACTTTCTTATTTTCTTTAATTTTTTGGTCAATTTCTTTTAATGTATTTTTATTGTCTTCTAACTTATCTGTAATCTTTTTTGAAGCCTCTTTGATTTTTTCACTATAATCGGAAATTGTTTTAGACTGCACTTCATTATATTCTTTACTTTTTTCTGCAGATTTTTCTCTAAGAGTTTTAATTTGATTTAAGATTTGTTTTGCCTCTTCACCTTCTACAACTTTTCTTTTTTCCTGTAGAGACCTAATTTGTGAGGATATTTTATCTATTTCTTTTTTCTTTTCAGATAACATTTTTTTATCCTTATCAGATAAATCCCCCGTTGGTTTTTGAGCATCGGATAATTTTTCCATCAGTTTTTTATTATCTTCTAGGATTTCTTTTCGCATATTTTTAAATTCTTCAGGAATATCCCTTTCCCTCACTTCTCTATTGTTTCTTCCCATAGCCGCCAATAATATATCGGCATCAGAAGTTTCTCTCTTCAAAATATTATCATCTAACGATTCAGCAAAAAACTTCAAGAGATAATATAAATTATCTTCTTGCTTCGCAATAACCGCTTGCCACATAAAACAGCCTCAGAAGGGAATGTTTTCTTTCTTGCCTCTTCTTCGCTTTGGGGGAAGAATAACATCAGGAACATCATTTGATGCAAGAGTCGCCTTATGCGTGGTATCGGGAGGCAAACCCCCAACCGAGAAATCTCGGTTCTTGGTGGTCTTTCTCATGTCGTCTGCATTCTGCGCTCTAACCTTTGCTAATTCTTTCTTCAAGCGGATTTCTTTTTGTTTCGTGTCTTCTGTCATATTAACCAACTCTCCTTTCACTTCTTCTATCTACGTTTTGATTTCCAGCATCTTCGGGTAATCCCGTCATTCGCTTGTCCGGTCCTACGCTCATTGAGGGTTTATTCCTTGTGGCCGGTGGGTTCTCTTGGGGCTTAGATTGTTGTCCCATTAACGATTGTTCCTGTAATTGTCCCAATTGTGAAGCGTCAATGTTTGTTCCCGCATAGGGGTCCTTTTCAACCTGTCCCTCTTCTTTTGGTTCTCCTTCTTCGGGTTGAGGTTCAGGTTTTGAATAAGTAAATTGACCATCTTCATCCATGTCAATTTCAAATCCTAAATTCTTAATTGATGCCGCAATATTGACTTCAATCTCACGCTTCCTAAGAACAGCGATTTCATCCTCTTCTTCACTTGGAGGTAGTTTTAAGTCCCAATCTGTAATACCGAATTGCTTTGTCAAGAATGGAAATACATAGTTGTTGTAAACATTTTGTGCCATTTGAACGGCCCTATTAGTCACGAGAATTTGCATGCCTTCGTTATTTAATCCACCGCTTGTAGTGTTGTCGGCCATGAATACTTTGCTTACACCATAAAAAGCAGAAATCCTATCTCTTAAATCGTCCTTAACGGAAACATAATCCATTTCTTTGAGACTGTCCATAAATTTAATCCATTCGACTGAACCCTTCCCGCCTTCTGCCTCAATACCCATAACAGGAATAAAGTGCGGGTCTTTCTCCATCTTCTCCTTAACAGAACGCCAAAAGGCTCTCATCGAATCCATATTTCTTGTTTGCACTGCAAGTAATCCTCTTGGCATTCTACTCTTAGTGTAAGAAGAATTGACATAGTTTTCCATAGCAATAAGAGTCATAATATGATTGTATAATGTAATGATTGGAGAAAAACCATAGAGCCGAGAAGGACTGTATTTGCTAAAGTGCAAAACCTCCCCTTCAATGAAATACTGCTCTTCCCCGTTAGCCCTATTTACATAATGCACAGGAAAGGTTCTACTACCACATATTTCACAATTTTCATGTGGTTCTGTTGAAATAAAATCACGATGATTAACGCAAGTGAATCCCTTTGTTCCTTTAACTCCATTTTCATCTGCATAAATAAACATCGTCACAGGGTCGCCACGATAAATCTCTTTAATGCGGTGCATTCTAATTTTACCGTTTCCATCCAAAAAATATTCTTTAACAAATACAATGTAGGCATCGTCCATAGTGTTGAGGTCGTCTTCCAACTCTTTCATCACATCAATAAATAACTGTTCAGATGGATTCACATAGCCCTCTAAGAATTTTTCTGCATATTGTAGTTGTTTTTCATCTGGGACTTTCAAATCCTCTGAACCACATCTTGTGCATTTTAAAACTGCCATTTTATGTTTTTTTCCACAATTATTACAATGTGCCTCGAATGCCTTTTCCCATTCATAGCCTCTTCGGAAAATTTCCTGTTTTAATTGGGTAATACAAGTGCGAACAATGACTGATTGTTGCACCATAGAATAAATGATTGGTGCTGTCATCATGTAGTTATTCTGTCGTTCTTGAATACCCATGTTGTAAATCTGCCTATCAGCAGGTTTTGGGGTAGAACGACGAAATAGGTTAGTAAAGGAGAAGCGTCTTTTTTGTTCAACCATGCCTATGCCTCCTATACCTTTGAGGTTTTATCTCTTTTATCAATGTGCCTATTCGTGTAGCATCAGTAGGGCTTTGTCCAAAGTAGGGCTTCATCAATTTGGCAAGTAAAACATCTTTCGTTTACAATTGGTTGTTTCTTGCATTTTCTACAAACAGTGGCGTATCTAATTTTCTTAGGTAGTTTGTTTCTTACCTTATGTTTGAAAATATCGTAGTGTTGCCGAGGCATTAACGACCTCTCCTAATTCTTCTTTGTTCGTCTTCTCTACGCTCTCTGTCTTTTAGGTCTTGTTCTCTTCGCTTTCTTTGTGAAGCGGCTTGTCTTTGACTACGAGTTTTCTTTTGAGAAGTTTGCCTATTTTGTTTTCTTTGGCCCTTTCTTCCTGTATATTTATCAGACGTTCTTGCCCTTTGTTGAGCCATCATTCGCTCTTGATTTTTTCTCTGTCTTTCCTGTTCAAGTTTTCGCATTCGTTCATTCTCTTCTTCTTCTTTTATTCTTTTACGGTAATTATTAAAATTGTCCCTTGCTTCTAAAAATTCAGGGTTTTCAAACAATTTGTCATAAAATTCAGTTTCTTTGTGGATAGGCACTTTTAATCGTAAAACACGGTCTTTTTCATTATCATATTCCTTTTCATCGCTGTTGAGTGCATCTACGTATATTCCTGTATACTCTTTAATAAATTCTTCTAATGACAACTGTTCAAAATTTTCTTTACCTACAGCCTCAACTAATTCGTCATACATCCTTTGCTTAAACATAGGCTGAATGACTTCCATACTCATTTTCTCATCAATATCTTCACTTAATTTATAGTCATTTGATTCGTAAAGTTTCCCATATATATCAATATATGAATTTACAAGTTCTCCTATTGATTTTTCTTTTTTGATAATATTAAACCACATTTTGCATCCCTCCGATTTGTTCCATAGAATCCATCACCGACATTTTGCAATTGTCTTTGTATTTTTGAATATTATCCAAGTAAATTCCCTCTTTAGCGAAATCAAAACCAACATGGTCTTTATGGTTCTCCCACTTCATCAGTTTGAAGATTTCATCACAGCGTTCTTTATACCACGATTCTTTCTTGAAGCCCTTCTTCATCCTCACTAATTCAAGAAGCAATTCAGCATTTCCTTTCTTCATTCTAAGGTGTGGCAAACACTTGGTTAAGAGATTATGCACATCGTCTTGAGAATAAAAGTTTAAACGATTGACGGGGCGAGTATCTTGCGGAGACTTTTGATTTAGATGTAATTTTCCGAAACCAATATCCTTATGGATTTCTTCCATGAATACTCTACCTCTATCGCCCGTAGCGACTAATCCTACTCTTGGGTTATGGCTTCTATCCATTGTAATATATCCGTCCGAATCAATAAATGCTGCAGTATAGGCCCAAATGTTTTTCTTGAGCATATCCGGCAATTTGTAATGACTACCATCCACTTCACCAACATTCATTTTCTTAATCATTCCTTTGATAATTTTGGTAGAAGTATTTTTATGTAAAGTGGTTGGCATTCTATCGTAAATTTGCCCTACCCCGATTCCCGGATTTTCACAGATAGTATCGAAAATAAAATCGTAGGTGCGTTCTTTCTTCGATTTTGTAATAGATTGGTCCGTGATTGATTTAATAACTTCTCTAAAATCTTTTCTTGCGGAGCGAATATCCTTTTCTAATTTAGCAAAGTCTGATGAAAAAGCCATTCCATCTTGTTTTAATGTGGCTTCCCACATCTTACAAAGTGAATCAACAACCTGTCTTCTTGTAGGCACATCATCAATTTTGTTTAACTTTTGGAGGTCTTTCTCATTAAATCGCATTTTAAGTAGGGGGACCTCATATGGCGTAATCCAATAAATAGATTTTATACATTTAGAAATGTGGTCAGAATAACCATCAATGACTGTATCAATTGCCTTTGCCATTTTGATTCGGTGTTCTCCCTTCAATTGGCGTCGTGCCTTTCTCATCTTTTTAATAAGGTCTGGAATAGTCTGACCATCTACGGTATATTCAGATGGAAATGTTTGAAGTTGCTTTCTTGCTTCGGTAGCATTAATGTTAAGATTCTTAGAAAGATTTGTAATGGCTTCATAGTCAGACATAATATGCGTAAAACTCTTACTGGTCATTTCTTGCAATTCCCTTTCTTTCTCCGCTAATTCCTTGAGTCTTGCGGCGGCTTCGTCCTTTTCTTCAGGACTTAGTTTATTAGAAATCACCATGTTATATCCACCTCAAAAATTAAGCCCTATGAAGCCATTTGACCGCCCGTATTTGGGCTGGCTTACCGGCTCAAATATCCCCATATCGTCCAGCAGTATGAATGTTTCACTAAGCGTATGGGTCGCCGCATTCGCCAAAGCAAGGCTCATCACCATGTCGTCGTGCGCCCCAATTCCTTCAAATTTGCCACGGTCGGTAATCGCAAACATGGACAATTCTTCAATTAGCGAACCGGAGACTCTACGGCTTTCCTCGTTTCCGTAGGGCAAGTTAATTTTCTCGTTCTCAAAATTCATTTGAAGGCTCAAAATAATCTCTTCTTTGCGCTTTCGTGTGGTATTGAAGTCATGCACATTTAAATCAGTAACATTTCTAAGTTCCTGCGTAAAAGATTTAGCAAACGTATTTGTTTCAAATAATACGGCTTCAGGGTGGAAAATCTTACCAATCAATCTGACCTTTTGAATATTTTCTCTAAATTCTACATTCTTTGAACGGTCAATATATACGATAGATTTATTGTCGTGTTCATCTACTTCAAGAACAGTTATGACGTTGTAATCCCCATCTGTAGAAATTGCAGGGTCAACGCCAACATAATATTTATATCCCTCTCTTCTTTGAGGACGGAGAACAAAGTTTTTATTCTTGGCCTTCTCTAAATATTCAGGATTAAATAAAGATGTGCCCGTTGAAATAGGAACGCACATGTATTCCCGTGTAAACATTAATGAACCCACTTCAGCCTTTCTTGCCATAAGTGCCTCGTAGTCCCAACGCTCAGGCCAAAGAGGTTCATTTAGAGAATTAAGACAAGGATATGTTCTAACCGTATAGGCTTGATTTTCAGACAATTGTTGATAAATATCTGTATAACTGAATGGAGTCCCGATAACTCGAAGTGATGCGGTATGGTGAAGTGTAGGAATCATATCACCATAAAACCAGTCCGTGACTTTTTGAATCCCAGAAATACTAAATTCTTTCAAAGGGTCGTCAATGATAATTTCTTGTGGGTGTAATCCACGAATCTGTGAACCAACAGACCTTTCAAGAATTTGATTGCCGTTTGTCAATGTGATATTTCCAATAGCCCAACCTCTTGCGGGTTTGAATTTCTTGAGCATTGGGTGGGTGAACATTTTATCAATGTCTCTCATGTGAACCAAAGTCTGCTTTTGGTTAGAAGAAATGTAAAGCATTTGATATGGGGGTTCGGAAAAAATTAGTTTCCATACTACCCAACTGTGCATAAATACAGATTTACCGTGGTCTCTTGCACAAATAATAACTGTTCTTTGTGTGTCATTCATTAACTCATGCCATTCTTGAATGTAAGAGGGAAAATCAAAACCAAGAACATTTTGAAAGAAATAGGGAAAGGAATTTTTGGATAACTTCATATCCATTTCATGTTCAAAGTTAAAAGTATCTAACTCCATAAAAATCACCCCATTTTGATAATATTCCACCATGCTTTATAAATTCCCCAATCATTAACATCGGGTAAATTATTTATTCTCTCTTTCATAAACTCAATAACTTCATCGGGAACAACATCATGTGTTTCGGGCCTCTGCAATTCTAAATTTTTCTTTTTTCTTTGCGTTGAGAAACCCGCCACTTTAGCGACTCCTTCTATTTGGGAAAGAGCCTTTTCTCTTGCCATCCTCATAAAGCCCCTTCTGATGAAATCAGGATGGGTCTTTGCTCCACCAACAAAAGCAAACTTTTTTCCGCCTTTTCCGTTCTGTAAAGAATACCCAATAATTGAAACTAATTTTGGAACACCTTCATCATTTACAATAACGCCAAACCATTCATTTACTGGATATTTCCACTTAGAAGAACCCCTAAGTTCGTATTTGTCATTATGGCTGGCATCCCACAATTCTTTTACATTTCTTTCGGAACCTAATTGAATAGCAACGCTATCCTTAGAGCCGAGAAATTGCGCTAACCTTTCTTTTGACAAATTAAGACCCCTTCTTCCATTTTTTACTTTTTGATTTGGTCTTGCTTGGACTCCATTTTACCTTATCTGCCCAATATGCTGCGGAAAGTTTTCCTCTCTTGATATTTTTTCTGTGGCGGGATTTAAAAGCCCTTCTTTGACCAGCAGTTTGATTTGTTTTTACTCCTTGTTGTCCGAAGCGAATGGTCTTAACTTTCTTTCCATCCTTTGCTACGACGATGTGGGATTTTTTAGGATGCTTAGGCGTTCTCTTTGGTTTATTGAAACCAGCGACACCCGCCCTTTTCAAGCGAGGGTCTTTTTTTCTTTTGAGAACGTCTTCCCAACCCATAATCTCACCGCTTTTTCTTATCTCTTTTCGGTTCGTGGGTATAGAAATCTCCGTCTTCATGCTCAAAAATCATCTCTCTATCTTCCATAGACGAAAGGGTTTCTTTGAGTTTCTTTTTGTCAGCAATATCCTTTAGGTTTTTCATTCCTAAAGCACCGCCTTCATCTTCGACTTCTTCAAGAATTTCTTCTTCGATGCTTTTCTTTACCTTTTTTCTTCTAAGGATTTCAAAATCCTTTCCGGTGATTTGTCCATCATTGTTTGCATCAATCTCATTTTGATTACCAACAAGTTTCTTTTCAAACTCTTCCTTTTCTTCGTTCTCTGTTTTTTCTGAGCCACAATGGGCTTTTTCTGCTTTTAAAATGTCTTTCCAATTCATTTTTTACCCTCCTTTCTCATCTGGTTTTCTTTGGAACGCTTATCGTCTTTAATTGGCCCACCCTTTGCCCAAGTGTAGCAACTTCTTGCAGAATGACATTTAAAATCGTGCATCCAGCAATACCCTAAACGTCCATCATCGTCTAATTCTAATGGCATACATTCTTCCATTCTTGGAGAAATATCAAATGCCACACAATTGCTACAGTTAGATTTCTTTGCTACTTCTGCAGTAGTGTTCCATCTTTTAGCATATTCTTCCCAATACTCTTCATCATCAAGATTAAGTGGCCCATATTTAATATTTGGGTTTTTAACCGCCGCATCTCTATTTTTAGTATTAAGCATCAAATCTTGCGTGGCTCTTGGACAAGCCATCTGCTTTAAAATAATTTCCCAACTCATTTTAATCCCTCTCACGATAGTTCTTCTTTTGCTTGTTCAATGCTGTCTATAATTTTTGGTATCAAATTCTTACT
>NTLX01000064.1_pt1 | contig 21063 bp, 19 predicted proteins | sample 1251771 | NCBI WGS metagenome assembly NTLX01 (sample SAMN07250028, study PRJNA358725) | marine metagenome | isolation source: viruses from ocean water | place: Pacific Ocean: North Pacific Subtropical Gyre | collected 2015
GTTAAAGCCAAGCTTGATAGTTATTCTAAGAGACCAATTGATTCAAAGATGGTTGAAGAAATATTTTATATTCAAGATCTTTTAGCGGAGGTACAAAGAAATGCCGATTAATATTAAAGTTACTGATGCCGTAGAGGAAATACCAGCCACGCCCCCAGAGCCACAAGGTGTCAAGATTGAAGTAGTCAAAAAAGATAAAATTGAAGGCAAGCTTAAACTACGATCTGCTCTTAATGGTGACCTAATGATTATGGATCACAAAGACATCGACATTGTTGTAAAAACAAAAGACAAAAAAATTGTTGCTTTTGCAAAAGAAACGCTTTCTGATTTGGTTTATGGAGCCGAGTCTAGGCTTTTAGAATATTTGAGAAAAACTGGTGTCCTAAAGATTGATTCAATTCAAGGTGGTAATGTATATGGCTCCTTAGAGGGTCAACTGCACGAGGGAGATAAATCGGTTGAAATAACTCTCATGAAAATCTCTGAATGGATGGAAACTGAGCAACCAATGATGTCCGGTCGTACTGGGTATGATGACATGCATGACGACCACTTGCTCTCTCCAGATGGTGAGTATTCAACAGAATTAGGTGAAGTACCAGCAGAAGAACAAAAGGGCTCAATTCTTCAGCATAATTTATTCGCTCCTTATTTATATGGAAGATATACATATGAGTAGTCACAGGCTGCTAGTGGAAGCATGGAGAAGGTTTTTAAAAGAATCTCGTGAGTCAGTTACAGAAATTCAAGGAAAACCAATCCACATGTTTTTCTACTCTAGAAACTCACCTGAGTTTAAAATAATTCTTTACATCTTAGATGAGAAACCTGGTAATAGAAAACTTGCTAGAGTTATTGGAGGTGTCGAATGTATTGAGACCGAAGATCCTTGCATACCCAAGACATTGCAAGTCGGAACATCTTATAGAGACTCTGCCTTTGCCGGAATGGGACTTGGCCCTCTTTTGTATGATCTAGCTTTTTTCATTGCACAATCTATGGGACATGGATTAACATCAGACCGAGAGACCGGGTCTAAAAAAGGAGCTAGAAACAGATGGTCAAAGATAGAAGCGGATCCAAACTACGAGAAGCAAAGAACAAAAGCTGGTAACGAAAAGTTTGATTATTACAACGACACCCCAGATGACCCAGATGACGATTGCAGTTTGGACATTTTTGAACCTGATTCAAATGCAACAGATCACTCTTTCATCAAGAAAGATACCAGCAATACTCACGACGTGCTCATGAAGCTTGAAGCCAATCACATGGACTATTTAGATAGCATGGGCGACCCTTCAGCAGTACAAAGATTCTTAAAAAATCTCAAGAGTCAATCAAATGACCTTTTTAGCGATGAATATGATATGGCGAGCTATTAATATGAAATCTTACAAATTACACGAAAGCTTCAGAAAATTTTTAAAAGAATCTCAAGACTTTGATCCAAGTAAAACATGCTTGATACTAAAAGATTTTGGTAACGAAAAAATGATAGTTCTATACAATCCAAAAAAAATCAAAAGAATGAGTGGAGACGACATTCGACGCGATGGTGTCTATGGAGAATATGAAATAATTGGATCTATAAAAATTAAAAATTCTAAGTTATATTCTAAAGAGCCGTGTATTCCGGAAACCTATGAAATATCAACTATTTATGTGAGCAAAAAATACAGAGGTAAAGGATATCAAAAAATCCTAATGGACTTGGCTTTCTTTTTAGTTTCTAAAGAAGGGGCAGGCCTTACATCTGATCATCAGTTTGGCACAAAGCCAGCCGCGGCTGGTGCTTGGGAAAAAATAGAAAAAAGTTCTGTGTATAAGAAAAAGCAAACTAAAGCTGGGAATGACACTTTTGATTACAACGATTCGACACCGGATCCAGATGATGATTGCCGTAAAGGAATGAAAGATCCTGTTGCAACAGATCATAGTTTTGTAAGAACTAGTGTTGCCGGAGCAGAATTAAAATTTGATGTTTATGAATCTAACCACAAGAAAATTTTCAGACATGTAAAATTTGCTGCCGGTGAAAGTCAAGCTAGAAATCTTGTAAATGTAATCCTCAGAATGGCTAGTCATGAATTTAATCAAGCTTATCACTTTGGAATGTAAATGGAGACACTACACTTTATTCTCGCCGCATATGGCATGACTTTTATAATTGTTTATGGAAAAATATTTGAAGACATTAGGCCTCCAAAGGACTATACCAAAAAATGGAATACCCTGTGGCATTGCCCACTTTGCATGGGTTTTTGGGTAGGTGTATTTTTATCTTTGCTTTCTCCATATACCGAACTATTTAGTTTTGAGCGTTCTTTTGTGAATGCGTTTCTGCTTGGCTGTTTGTCAGCTGGAACTTCATATTTAATTTCGGTCTTAGTCGATGATTTTGGTCTGAGGCTATCATCAAGATCAGGAGGTGAGCATGTTGATGATTAACACACGCTGGATGTTGCAACCGGTGCGTCGCTGTTGCAGCGGATCCTAGCTCGGGCGGGTAACGCCCGCCCACTTTTTTTACTGGAGATGACATGAGACTTACAAAAGAAACACTAAAACAAATTATAAAAGAAGAATTGAACAATGTGCTTTATGAATCTAAGGAAAGTGCATTTATGGGAGGCCTACTTGCAAGCATGCTTGGACTCGTCGATATGCTCAATGACTACAGTAAAATGCGTCAAGCAATGTTTAGTCAAGATGAGGTAACTTTAACGTTTGACCAGAGAGTACCTGAGGACATGAAAATGTTTAACGATATTAAAGAAGAATATAGCAAAGCTGATCTAGATTGGTACATGACTACAAGAGATGACTCGAGAGAAACAACTCTGACAATTCCCATTGGTGATTATGCAGAGATTGTTAGAGAAACTAACGACGACCCTCTAAAGCTTGAAGATAACAACAAAATGTTGTGGAACAGAGTACAGGAAATCAACTTGCAATATAATTCAGAACTAGGATACAAGGGTAAATAATATGTCTAAACAATTACTAAGAGAATTTCATGCTCTATGTCCCGATGGGATGTGCCAAGATTTACTTACAGAAAGAGAGAAGCGTGAGATTAAAGAAGAGGGTGCAATGTACCTTACTGGTAGAATCCAAACTGCCGATAAGAAAAATGGTAATGGCAGAAAATACCCGGAGAAAGTTCTTAAAAGAGAAATGCAAAACTATATGAACGTAGTAAAGGACAATAGAGCATGTGGAGAACTTGACCACCCTGATGATTCAGTCATTAACCTTAAGAATGTATCTCACATGGTTACTGACTGCTGGTGGGAAGGGAAAGACGTTATGGGTAAGATTAAAGTGCTTGACACACCATCTGGTCGCATACTAAAAGACCTTATTAACGCTGGTGTGAAACTTGGAATCTCATCACGAGGTCTTGGTTCAGTAAAAGAATCAATGGGAGAAACTATTGTAGAAGAAGACTTTCAACTTATATGCTTTGATATTGTTTCTGAGCCGTCTACCCCGGATGCCTATGTTTATCCCGGGTCTGGTAAATCGAAACCTAAAATGTCTACTTTTAACATGAGATTACGAGAGCAGAGAGAAAACAGCATAGATAACCTATTTAAAAAGATTCTTGGAGATTAAATGAACAAAGAACAACTTAAAAAAACCTTAAAACCCATGATTAAAGAATGTATCAAAGAAGTAATCTTTGAAGACGGTGTGTTATCCTCGATTATTTCAGAGGTAGTTAAAGGTACCGCTCAACCGCTTATAGAGTCAAGACAACCAAGTTACCAACAACCTCAAGTAGATTATGAAGCAAAACGCAAACAAGAAAAGCAACGAAGAAAAAAGTTACTAGACTCAATTGGTAGAGACGCTTATGGTGGCATTGATCTATTTGAAGGAACACAGCCTCTACAGGAACGTAAATCTTCCGCTGGGTCTCCTCATGGGTCAAAACCACTTGATGGAATAGCCCCCAATGACCCAGGGGTGAATCTAGGGGACTTAGGTGTTGACACAAGACTGTGGTCAAAGTTGGCGGGAAAATAGAAAATGGCATCAAATTTAAAAGAACGACCTCGCAAAAACGAGAATCCAGAAAGATTTATTAAAAGATTTATAAAAAAATGTAAAAAGATGGGTATTATTCAAGAAGTTCGAGACCGTAAACAATTTGTTTCAAAGTCCGAACGAAAAAGAATTGCCAAACGAAAAGCAAAAAGAAACAATAACAAGAAAAAGAACTAGTTATAGGGAGAAAAAGAGGTTTATTATGTCAGTACACAGATATACATCAAGAGGTAGAACAAGGCAACCTAAAAACTTGGTTCTCCCAATTCACGAAGGTTCTTCAGGACAATCAATTACTTTTGCACACTTTAAGGCTAGTGGTTCTGCTACAGTTGTTCCAGCCTCTAGTAACTTAAATGATCTATTGAATGACACAGTTGAAGCAGAAAATGGATATGATACACAAAATCAACAGTTTCTTCACTTATGTGTAAGGACTACTGGTGCCGCTGGTGCCGTAATTGATGTCTATGGATACAATAGACAGTTTGGTACATGGGGACAATTAAAAACTCCTCAGAGAACTAATCAAGCAAATTTTTATGATAGCATGATCAATGTTTCAGTTAGTGGGAGCCCAAATTCCACACACTATGTTACATTCCCAATCAATGGAGTTGACAGAGTTGGTTTTGTTTGCTCAGATACAAAAGACGTCCTCTTATATGTAGCTGGATCATCATTCTAGTCGAGGGGGCTTAAATGGCTGATTTCGGCTGGGCATTTGTAAAAGGCAACCTCCTAACGGGTTCGGCACCTCCATCTGGTGCTGTGCAATTCAATGATGGCAACAACAAGTTGGCAGCATCAGGCGACCTTGTTTTTATATCCGGATCAACGTCTCAATTAAATTTAACTGGGGCGTTAAACGTTTCTGGTACTATAAATGCCAATAAACTTAATATTACTGTCACAGAACAAAGTGTTATAAATTTAACGTCTACTGGGTCTACAAAATTTGGAGATACCTCTGATGATGTGCACAGATTTACAGGTTCGCTAAATCTAGCAGGAAATTTATCTGCGTCTGTTAACATTTCTGCGTCTGCATTTTATGGAGACGGATCACACTTAAGTAACGTTACTACAAGTCCAGCTGGAGCGAATACTCAAATTCAATTTAATAATGGTGGATCTTTTGGAGGATCTAGTAACCTAACTTTCAATGGATCAAAACTTAGTATTTTAGGGCAAGCATCGGCTTCTCTTGGAGTCACAGCGTCGTCTTTCCATGGAAATGGATCTAATTTAACTGGAATTGCAAAGGGATCAAATACTCAGATTCAATTTAATAATTCCAATGTTTTAGCGGGATCTTCAAACTTAACTTTTGATGGGTCTAAAGTAAATATATTGGGTCATGTTTCAGCTTCAATGGGGGTTACTGCATCAACATTCCATGGAAATGGATCTAATCTTACCGGTATTGTTGGAGGCGTCGACAATCAAATCCAGTTTAACAGTTCGGGAGATTTTGCTGGTTCCTCCAAACTAACTTATGATCTAACAACTCTTGCCGTCACAGGAAATGTATCGGCTTCCGTTAACATATCAGCTTCTGCTTTTTATGGCGATGGTTCTAACCTAACCGGGATTGCCACAACACTTGACGCAGTGACTAACAATGGTAATACAACGACTAATGCACTAACAGCTTCTGCCCTAAGGCTTACGGGCTTAGCTGCTGGAACTGCAGCCAATACAAAATTCTTAGCTTTAGATTCGAGCAACAACGTTGTACTAACATCATCATCAGGTGGCTCTGGAGGTAATATTGGAGCAGCAGAAGATGGATCATATGCGGATGGATTGTTTTCAGATTTTCTTGCCTCAACGCCGATTGGTACAGCAATTGACAAATTTAATGAAATTCTAAAGATTATCGTTCCTGGTCCAGCACCAGCGGTTGACAGGATAAATTATACGAACATAAACGGTATAGCTTCTAAACTTACTTTTAACGGACCTGGTAACGCACCAGCAGGATATACAGCTGTTGCTTCAACTGGATCTTTTACATCCCCTCCAGGAATCGATGACCAATATACAGTCACAACCTCTGGTGAAGATTTTAGGCTTGGAGTTTACAATGGGAACCAAGAGATAACAGGAGTTATAAACTTTCATGTTACTGAGGAGCTCAAGTCTTCCCAAATTAATTATACCAATAACGCATTTGGTAATGCCGAGAGTGGATCATTAAAGTTGGTGGTTAACGGTTCCCCTATACAAAGTTTAAACTTAGCCACCACTACAGGAGCTGGTAATCCAAACACTGGGTCTGCGAATAGCTTAAACGCAACTGGTTCTGGATTTTTTGATATTTCAGTGACAGCATCGGCCAAAGATCAAAATGGATCGCTTTATAATATTTTTCAACATCGAACAGCTAAATTTGTAATAGCAACTGGGAGCCAGGGAAAAGGTTGGAACACAGCAAAAATTGAACATCATTATGGTTCAACAAAATATGTCACCAATTTTATTCAATGGTTTAATGATACAGACGCATCCGGACAAGGTATGTCAGTCTCCAACTCTAGAGTTTCATTTACTGGGAATGGCTCTAAGTATTTATCCGGAGTACAATACTTTCGATCAGCATCTTTTGTGTATAATGCCGATGTTGCAAACGTTTATAAGTTTACCTACCCAACAGGTAATGTTGTAACGTTCAACCGGACCTCCAATATAGGTGCTATAACTGCTCAATCACTACCAGCAACTGATGGCACAGATCTTTTTAATAAAGTATTAAGACTCACATCGTCTACCACCACCACTAATGATAATACAATGCTTAATGATTCTACAACGATATCAATTGATGTAGATCACCCTTTAAAAACCAATCTTTCAACAGCCGGATCTGTTACAACTAGTGGGATTTTAATTTACAATGTTGACACAGCAAACAATAATCTAACAGAGAATTTTGATTTAGAAGATTTTAGAATAACTAATGGATCATACAGTACTCAAAACTCTGTTGCTCATGCTTCCGCTACATGGAACTCACAACACCACATGACATCGTCAGGTGCTTCTGGTCACACTGATGGCCTGCTCATGTATAACGGGGCTCTGAGGTCACCTTTGCAAGGAGCAAACGGTGGCAACTTCTCTACTTTAGCAAACGGCCCAGCTGGAAATCCAAACTACTCTAGTGTTGAGGGGACAAAAACATTTTTTAGAAAAATTCAAAATACAACAGGGAGTCCTGTACGAGATTTAAAAATAACATCAACAAAATCAACAAGAATAGATGATGAAACTTTAGCCGCTAACAATGTAAGATTTTCTATCAAAATTCCAGAAACAACAGGATGGATGGATATATCCCAAAACTTTTCTTATGGTAACATAACTGATGATGACGGGGCTTTAATAAGCAGTGCAACGGATAACAGCGAAACATCTGAGGCCAGTACAAACTCATCAGTTCACTGCATTACTTTCGGTACAGCATCGGTGGCACATAACCACTATGTTGTAATAAAGATCCAAGCCGATGAATCATGGACAGGTAATTTTGACACATTACAATTTCAACTAGGAGCGTCAGATTTTTCAGCTCCAACCGAAGCTCCAGCACTTGATGATATAGATTTAGACGATGATTCTGGAGTTACCGCTAAGCTTTCCTTTGGTGGTGACAATACCGTCGCTGGATATACAAAAGTTGCAGGTGGTGTGGGCTCTATGCCTGCCGTAAACTCAAACGGAGTATATACTGACAATGAAGATACCAACAGAGGGGTATTCAAAGTTGCTGAGGTTATGGGTGGAACTTTAAATGAAGACGTTTCAGAATTAACAGCGGGATCATTTTTCAACTTTGAAAACAATACTTTTAAAAATGCCTACACAGGCTCTCTCTTGTTAATTGTAAATGATTCTACTGCTAGTACACTTAGTTTGGCAAATTTAAATGCAACCAATAATTTATCGTCAGATACTGGATTTAGCGTGGGTGCTGTATCATTCTCAACAACGAATGATGGTGTACCTGATTATACAAAAACATATAGAAATGGAACTTACAGCATTGGAACATCTCTGCAGAGATCAGGCTGGAATTATGCTAGGGTAATTCATCGAATCGGAGCATCAGATACAACAACAAACTATGTCCAGTGGGTTTTAGACCCTTCCGGAAACGTTGACAACACTTCTGTTTCTACCCCAACACTTTCTAATTTTAATCATCCAACAACATACTATCAATCCGGTATTGGATACTTTGCGTCAAATCCATCTGGGACATTTGACTTTTCTGGTTCAAATTTTTACAACAATGTATATCAGAGTGGTTCAGCGATTTCTTTCCCTACAACTACAAATTGTTCCGTATCAAACATTAGAGTTGTCGGATCTGGAGTTACAACATTTGATTCTGCTGTTTCTTCTTGCGACATGCCCGCTTTAAACAACTCCGCAGATTGCGAGACTACCAATATATCAGTAACTGGAACTATGCTGTATAATGGTGCCACACCATCAATAAGTGGTGGACTTGGTCAATTTACATCGCAAGATGTTACTGTGACAGGAAAAATTTTGCATCCACACAAATCTGATAAGACGACAAGTTCTGCTAGTAAGACAGCGTTTATGGTTCACTCTGGAACTTTAGGTAGCACAAATTTAAATACCAATGAATATTTTGGATTTGAAACTTACAGAATTGTTTCTGGTAATTATGCAAATCAAGCATCAGCGACCGATAGTTCTAACGCTTGGAATTCACAAACTCACATGAATGCAGCAAATGCTCATGGTGATGGGATGGTCACTATCAACAATAAAGCCATATCTCCTCTTAAAATAGGAAACGCTGGAGATACAAGAAACGTTGCTCAAGGCGGTTCTTTACAGGCACCTACAGGCAATCCAGACTATTCAAGTTTGTCTGAAGACATTAGAACATATTACAGATACTTTAGAAACCAAACCGGTCAAGCAAAGCCAACATTCACCATAACATTATATGGTGACGCAAATTTAGTTGCCAAATCTGGTGCCTTCTATACAGGAATTCTAAGCTCAAACAAAAATATCAATGTTGAACTTAAGGTACCTTCTGATCCTGCATTCACAGGACTTGACGATACTTCTACAGCATGGGCAGATTGTGTAAAGCCATTCTCTGCCGGAACTCAACCTAATACAGACGGCGTTGGCATATTCAACGGCGGTGGAGCAGATTTAAATCAGACAGTTGGGACTGGTGGTAGGGCAATCGCCTTACAGCTTCAAGAAAAACAAGTGCGAGACGACCAATATTTCGTTGTTAAGATTTCAGCTCACAAGGACTGGACTGGATATCTATCAAGAATTGAGATAACTTATTAAGGATAGGTATGAGTACAGGTAAGACTAATATAACATCAACCCAATTTGCTGCCAAGAAACTTCTTGGTAAAGCTCATACGTCTAACTTAAAGTCTGACGTTAATGAGTCTATACCATCGAATGTTTCTATTACTTCTCAAGGTGTATTCGCAGAGCCAATACCAAACAGTCCTGGTACTGATTTTTTTACTATGTATTCTGCTTCAGATGGTGGTCCGGCTACAGTGGAACAAGTTTACTTTGATATTGTCTCTCTCTCTGATTCGATTTATGATGCAAATGAAACTGGTGGTGGTGGAGATGAAGCCTCAGGAAATGGTGCACATGGATACTTTCTAAAGCTCCCCTCTAACTATGAAACAACATCTTCAAACCCAGATCGTGGGAATGGGTCATTTACAAACGGTAAAAGAATCTATGACTCTCGTGGAGGCCTCCAATTGGTTCCTCCGTTAGTATCAAATGCATCGCCCAATAGATACTTCATGAAGTTGTATAAAGGTGATCCAACCGATCCCGCTAATGAAATTACCTCTGGAGACTCGATAGATTGGCAGGTTGATTATTTTGCTGGTACAATCTTCATACAAGATTACGATGCCTCTAAGATTCCTGTAACAGCCTCTGCTTATCTTTATGTTGGGAAGTTTCTAGATGCCAAACTTGATGGTGTAGGAAGTACAACAGTAAAAGATGAAGGATCTAATATTACAACCGCTGTTTCATCTTTTGATTTTGTTGGATCTGGTGTAACAGCTACAAATTCTGGTAACAATGTCACCATCACCATTCCTGGTGGGGGAGGATTTTCTAGAACTGCTGTAACTTCAACAATAACGGCATCAGTTAGCTCTGTTATTCTGGGAGTGTCTGCTGGATCAGCAATTGACATCAGGCTTCCATCAGCAGGAGATTATACCGCAGGACAAAACTTCATAGTGAAAGACGAAAGTGGCAACGCCCATACGAATAATATAACAATTCGCACTTCAGGTGGCCAAACGATAGATGGAGCTAGTTCAATTGTTTTAGAGTCTCCTTTTGCTGCTGTGAATATTTATTCAAACGGAACAGATAAATTCTTCGTGTACTAGTCGTTTGTAGACACTTTGAAACTATTTAGTGTGAATTGAGAAGTTAATCTTTTTGATTCCTTTTTTGCTATAAATATTACAATTATTTTGGAGGATAATAATATGGCTTATAAATTTCAATTAGGGGCCGCTGTTCTTAGTGGATCCCTTACACAAGAAGGAGATGTCACCGGTGAAGGTAATCTTACTCTTGCTAACTCAAGTAATATTGGTTGTGCTGCTGATACTAACCTTATTACTCTTGCTAATCAATCTGTTGCATTTGCAAATGACGTAGATGTTAATATTGCCAAAGCTGGTGGTCTTCAGATTGGTGGTGTAGCAGTAACTGCTACTGCTGCTGAACTTAACGTTCTTGACGAACTTGCCCAAGGTTCTATTCTTCTTGGCGATGGTTCTGGTGCTCCTGCAATTACTGATATTAAAACTTCAGGTCAAATTTTAGTAGGTAATGGCACTACAGCTGCTTCAGTAGCTATTTCTGGTGATGCAACTTTGGCTGCAAACGGTGCTTTGACTATTGCTAACGATGCTATTGAAAATGCAATGATTGCAGATAATGCTGTCCAGCAGGCTCAACTCGCTGACGATGCTGTTGGTGCCGATGAATTGGCCGCTAATGCAGTTGTCAATGCTTCTGTTGCATCCAACGCTGCAATTGCCGCAAGCAAGATTGATTTCAATGTCGACTTGGGCGGAAATATTACCTTCGGTGATCAGACTGACGATACTGTTACCTTTGGTGGTGGAGTGACAGTTACTGGAGACTTGACTGTAAATGGTACAACTACCTCTGTTAATTCAACAACTATTAACATTACAAGTTCTTTCACCTTTGAAGGCCCTGCTGATGATCACGAGACCACTCTTGGAGTAGTTGATCCAACTGCTGATGCAACTATCAAACTTCCTGCTATGAGTGCTGGTACTTACTTCTTGCCTGTTTTGTCTGCCGCTTCTACAACAGCAATCACAGCAACTCCTGAAGAGCTTAATGTTCTTGATGGTTTAGCTCAAGGTTCTATCTTGCTTGGTGATGGCTCTGGTGCTGCTGCAATTACTGACATCAAGACTGCTGGTCAAATTCTTGTTGGTAATGGAACTACAGCTACTTCAGTTGCTGTTTCTGGTGATGCTACATTGTCTGCTGCTGGTGTTTTAACAATTGCTGCAAACGCTATTGAAGGCTCTATGCTTAATGACAACGCTATCTCTGGACAAGGTGGTTTTGATCCGGATACAGAAGAACTCGCAGACACAGACGAACTGTTGCTCTCCGATGGAGGAGTTCTTAAGAAAATTGATTTCAGTGTATTGCGTGACACAATTAATGTTGGAACTGCACCAGCATTAAAATCAGATGGAAATACTTTGTCTGTAGGAGTTAATTACATGAGTAACATGGACTTTGATGGTGAAGATACTTTAACTCTTCCGGCCTCTTCCGATATGGTTCCGGGTATGTCAATTAAGGTAAAAGCTCCTTCGGATTGTTCTGCTGCACGTTTTCTGACAATTGCAACGGCTGCTGCAGCTCAAAAAATTGACGGTGTTGATTCTATTCGTCTTGAATCACCGCATGCTGCTGTTGAATTAATTTACGTAGCTACAAATAATTTTAAAGTATTCTAATATTTGTTGAAAACATTAGAATTTCCTTGGAAGGGTTGGGCTTATGCTCAGCCCTTTTTCTATTTAAAATAAAGGCGAGGATTAACTATGTCATATAAATATTGTTGATACATGGAGTGATGGAAGATAAAACGCCAAAGATGCTGTTTAGGTGCGTTTATTAAAAACAATACTATTTATTGGAGAAATATATTTTTAGGAGATGAATTAATGTCCAGTATGTTAGAACAAGCAATTGCTGATGCTGCAACACTAAGAGAGCAAGCCATTAAAAACGCTGAACAATCTGTTCTCGACAAATACTCAAAACAAATCAAAGAAGCAGTAGATCAAATGCTTGAACAGGACGATGCACCTCAACGTGCCGAATCAATTATAAGCGAAGTTGAAGAAGAATTAATGGAGCAAGAAGAAGCTCCGGCTGTCGGTGGTGGAAACCCCGATGCAGCAATTGAAGCCCCTCCAGCATGGGACTCTCGTTTTGACGACATCTCGACAAAATTGACAGCGATGGTAGATAACCTACCAGAAGATGCAGACGGAATGATTGAGCTTGATCTTGGAGACTTTTCTATTCCTGAAGATGAAGAAATGGCTGCCTCAGGAGCTCCAGAACAGCCTGAGAGCGATCTTGGGGATCTTGGAGAGGAAGAACCCGCCGAAGAAGGTGGAGACGACTTAGACAGTCTTCTTGGAGACTTAGAAGCCGAACCTGAAGGTGATGAAGAAATGGATGTCCAACTTCAAGAGGTGTTAAAGCTACTAGAAGAAGAAATGGAATTTGATTATGATCCCATCAATGATGAGCTAGGAAAATTTCAAAACAATCGTTCAAGAAAAGAATACAATCAAGAAGCAGCTGAATTTCTTTATGAAGAAGAATCTTCTGAAGAAGAAAAAGTCGATGAGGAGAAAGAAGAACTCATGGGCCGAGTTAACGAATTACACGAGACAGTAAAGAATCTGACGCAACAAAACTCTCAATTAGAACGCGTCCTTACCAAGCTGGAAATCCACCTTGAGGAATCTTTGTTGTCAAACGCAAAACTTTTATATCAAAACCGCACTCTAAGCGATGCCTCCCTGAATGAGCGACAAAAGTCAAAAATTGTCGAAGCCATCTCGAATGCGGAGTCTCCGAAAGAAGCTAAAAATCTTCATGAGACACTCAAAGCTACAGTGGGATCACAATCTAAAAAAGGTCCACAATCACTTAGCGAGTCAGTCAACAGAAGATCGAACTTAAGCTCTATGCTGAATTCGAGACAAAACATTAACGAAAGCAAGCAGAGCACAGATCCGTTTATGGAAAAGATGCAGAAGCTTGCGGGCATAAAAAAATAATTTAAGGAGATTTTAAAATGTCTATTATTGAAACTCTGACAGAGGGCATCGTGAACCGCAATATGGAACGCGAAGGTGCCGCTCTGTTAAACAAGTGGACTCAAACCGGTCTGCTTGAGGGTCTTACCCCCTCAAAACAACAAACTATGGCTGTATTGCTTGAAAACCAAGCTAAGTCATTGTTGAAAGAAGCAAACTCCATGAGTGGTGGTGACATTGAAGGTTTCGCTGCTGTTGCTTTTCCAATCGTTCGTCGTGTATTCGCTGGATTGATTGCTAATGATCTTGTAAGTGTTCAGCCGATGTCTTTGCCATCTGGTCTGATTTTCTTCCTTGACTTTAAATTCGGTTCTTCTATCGGTTCTTCAACTGCAGAAACTACACGTGACCGTTTTGGCAACTTGTCTTCACAATCAATTTATGGTACAGATCGTGTTGGGTCTCAAATCACTGGTGGTGTGAATCTTGTTGGAGATAGAAAAGAAGGGTTTAGTGGTCCTGGTCGTGATGGTCAAGTTGGATACGCATACGCTTCTGCTACTGGCTCACATGATATTGAGACTGGTGAACAAACTTTATCTGGTTTTGCAATCACAAACTCTATGTCAGAAGCTAACAAGAAAAAGATTAAGTATGACGCTGACCTTCTTACTCTTGCAGATAGTGCTACACAACACTATGTAATTGAAGTTCAAGCATCCAAGATAGATTTGGCTAATGCAGATTATGATAATTTATCTGCTTTTGTCGTTCCAGTTTCTGGTACAGCTGTATCTACAAATCTTGTTAATGCTACAGCACTTGGTTTGACTACATCGAACACTAGTCAAATTAGACGTCTTACTAGAACTGACGCTGACGAAGAGCTATTCTTTTACTTTGTGACTACAATTAATGCAGCCTCTCTTACCGGTAACGGAAGTACAAAGCTTACTATTGATTTCCCAGAAATTGATTCATATGCTGAAAAATCTAATGGTCTTGGTGCGATTAATTCATTTAACTTTCCTCTTGAAGGAAATGAAGATATCCCAGAGATCGACATCAAGGTAGATTCAATCGCCATTACAGCTCAAACCAAAAAGTTGAAAGCAAAGTGGACTCCAGAACTTGGACAAGACTTAAACGCTTACCACAACATTGATGCTGAGGTTGAATTGACTTCTATTTTGTCTGAGCAAATTGCTCTTGAAATCGATCGTGAGATCCTTGCTGACCTTGTAAACGGTGCAACTGCTGCTACTTATTACTGGTCTCGCTCTCCTGGCTTGTTTGTAAACAAAGAAACTGGTGCTGAGCTTGGTGCAACTTCTGCTGCTCCTGACTTCACTGGTACTGTATCTGAATGGTATGAGACTTTGGTTGAAACAATCAATGATGTATCTGCCCAGATTCACAGAAAGACTTTGCGTGGTGGAGCCACTCACGTTGTTTGCTCTCCTGAAGTAGCTAACATCCTTGAGTTTACTGCTGGTTTCCGTGCAAACGTAACTGCTGACGCTGACAAAGGCGATATCGGTGCTGTTAAGGTTGGTTCTTTGAACCGTAAGTTCGACGTTATCGTTGATCCTTACTTCCCACGTAACGTTCTTTTGGTTGCTCGTATTGGTTCATCATTCCTCGAAAGTGGATATGTGTATGCACCATATGTGCCACTGCAAACTACACCAACGATCTTCGGTGTAGAGGACTTCGTACCTAGAAAGGGTGTCATGACTCGCTATGCGAAGAAAATGGTTCGCCCTGATATGTACGGTTTGGTTATCTGTCGTGGTTTGTTGGGTGAATCTGGATCCTAATTCTAGTTTCTCTAACAAAAAAAGACCCTCGAATTTCGGTTCGGGGGTTTTCTATTTTTGGATACTATTTACTAGGAAAACAAGGGCATGCTTTGCCCTAATCATATATTTAAGGAGATATAAATTATGGCAAAAGTAGGAAGAGCAGCTCGAGTTGCAAGTCGACAAAGAGCAGAAACATTGGGCAACGGAACCAACGCTCCAACAGCAAAAGTAATTCAAGCTGGTGAAACTGGTGAACTTTATTTGATTAACCACAACAACGCTAATGATCTAGCTATCACGCTTCCACCTATGCAAGATGGTGCTTACTTCAAGTTTGTTTGGAAACTCAAGGCAACCGACAACGCTGCCGATGTTGTCATTTCAAGTAATGAAGGAGTAAACGGTGATTTCGCTGGTTCTATTTTAGAATTTACAGATTCCGCTACTGACGGAGCAGTCGCTAACGAAACTGCAGGTGGCACTGCGAAAGTTCTACGTATTGGAAGCTCTGACGATACATTCGTCGGGTCTTGGGTTGAGTGTGTTTGTGATGGCACTAAATGGTATTGGTCAGGATGCATTCTTGGCGATGCTGTTGGCACTGTTGCATTCTCCTAGAGGTGATTAATGGGTCGTAGATCTAAAAGAAAAAAGCTTCTATTACGAAAACAACGTCTTCTGGGGATTGAATTAGATCCTCAGGAGGCTCGTCGTGTGGGGCTTGGTCACATTATTGACGAACAAGAAAGAATTAAAGCTGAAGCCGAGGCTCAAAGACTAGAAGAAGAAAAGCGTCTTGCCGAGGAAGCAGCAAAAGCTGAAGCCGCTGCTAAAAAGAAAGCAGAGGGAGAGGCAAAAAAGAAAAAAGAAGCTGAAGCTAAAAAGAAGGCTGCTCCAAAAAAAAGAGCGATTAGAAAGAAGGCAGAAGCTAAAGATAAAGAATAAGTTTGTTATTCATGTACCTCCTTTGACCTCCGATGTTTAGCGTCGGAGGTTTCTTTTTTTCTAAACTAATTAAGAGGACGGAGGATCGCACATGTCATTTCCAGATTTAACCCCAACTTCAACAACCTCAGCAATCACACTACCAGAGACCTCAACAGATACAGACGCAGTATTGACTGGCTCTCTTGCTGTTGGTTTTTATACAGGCTCAGCTTTCATTGCAGGGGCAAAAGCACAAGTTGCATACACTTACAAAAGACTTGGAGGAGATGTACTTGATATTGAATTGACAGCTAAGAACGTGTATAATCACTACGAGGAGGCTGTCTTAGAGTACAGCTATATCGTGAACCTCCACCAAGCTAGAAACTCCTTGGGAAGCTCTCTAGGAGGCCCTACAGGCTCATTTGATAACAAGGGTAAGATAACTTCTGGTGAAGATGTATCACTAAAATATCCAAAGTTTCAATTCGACTATGCATTCAGAAATGCAGATAAATTTTCTACTGAAGCGTTAGTTGGGGGAACAGAGCCTATATACTCAGCATCTTTCGCTAGTGTTGCAGACCAACAAGTATATGACTTGCAAAGTGTGGTTTCATCATCTCAGGCATCTAATCCGTGGGATGGCATGGGCAACAAAAGAATTAAAATTAGACAGGTGTACTATGTATCACCTCAACAAATGTGGAGATTTTATGGTTATTATGGCGGTCTTAATGTCGTTGGTGATTATCACAACTACGGTCAGTACGCTGATGATTCAACATTCAACGTCATCCCACCGTGGCAAAATAAGCTTCAAGCAATATCATACGAAGATCACCTCTACACAAGAACTTCACACTACTCGTACGAGATTGTAGACAACAAGCTTAAGCTTTATCCGACACCTCAAAATGTATCTCCGGAACGCTTCTGGTTCAGGTTTACGGTCGAGAACGATGGTGGTGCTTTTGCAACAGGCTCTTATGATTCCGGAGTTGATGGAGTCAACAACATGAACACGCTACCAATGGAGAATATTGCCTTCAATAAAATTAACTCCATAGGGCAGCAGTGGATCAGAAGGTTTGCCCTAGCACTCTCAAAAGAGACTCTAGGGCAAGTTAGGGGTAAGTTTGGGGGTAGCATACCTATACCGGGTGACAACGTCACCTTGAACGCCTCAGACCTTCTCAGCCAAGCATCTACAGAGCAGCAAGCATTGCGTGAAGAACTCAATAAGCAACTTGATGAAATGCTTTATTCTAAACTAGCTGAGGTTGATAAAGGAATGGTTGACAACATGGACTCGATTGTTTCGAAGACACCTTTAAAAATATTTGTAGGATAAATAATGAAATTATTGATAGAAAATTGGAAAAACTATCTTGAAGAAGCAACAGAGATGTACATCAACAGATTAGATAGTGGTGATGAGATTGGCGGTAGTGACAATAAATCATTTGATGATATTTTTGCAACGTTGGCTGGTGGAGGAAATAGAGCGATTCTCAATTATCAACCCACAGAGCTAGATAGAATTAATTATTTGATATCAAGGGCAGTCCATAAAACAAAAATAAACAAAAAAACAACTGAAAAAGATGATAGAGATATTGTAAATTCAGAGGCTGTTGTCGTAGTCACAGGATTCAACATAAAATTTAATCCCGAAACACGCAAACGATCTATCGGGCAAAAAAAATTTGAATTTATGAATTTAGAAAAATTCGCCTTGCAGTATCAAAAAATAGTAAAATCTTTACCAAGAATTATTGAATCCATAGAAAATATAGAACACAACAAAGCTGTTGGAATGACAACTTCAATAATTAAATTTTTTTATAAAGATCAAGATCCACGAAAATTAAGTGAAGACCCTAAGATTAACCTTAGAAACCTCACAAAGGATTTATATAGTCCGGATTTAGTACGAGAGGCCGATGAGTTAGTTCGACTAATCCAAAAAAATAAAAAGGAAATTACGAGCGGATCATCTGAGTGGCCGGATGATACGTCTGACGTAATCTTTATCTTTACTCGTGAGCCTCTAGAAGTTCTTAGAATGTCTGATCACCCTAAGTTGAATTCTTGTCACTCACTGGGTGGTAAATATGATCATTGTGTTTTGGCTGATGCAAAAAAAGACGGGGCAATCATATACTCTGTTTCAAAAAGTCAATTTGAAAAACAATTTGGTCAATCCTCCGATCAGAATGCCATAAACTCACTCAGTAGCGAGGAAATTTTTAAAGATAGAGATAGAGCTGTCGACGGTGTTCAACCAACGGGAAGGGTAAGAGTAAGAAAAATAAAATTACAAGGTATTGAATTTGCTGTCGTTGAAAAATCTGTTTACGGAAGTTTTCCAATTGGATCTCGAGATAAAATTGCTGATCTATTAGCAAAAATTCAAGAAAGTAAATATAAACAATTAAAACAACCCGTAGATCTAGTTTCACAGGGAGTTTCCTATGGAGGCTCATATCAGGATACCTCTTTTGATGAAATGATTAAAGAAGCTTTAGAGTTCTTAGGAATCAAATATATTGACTCTGGTATAGGAAGCCATATTTCATCTGAGAAAGAGTTCGAAATAACACATGAAGATTTCTATATTGCTATTGAGGAAGACAACTATGAACTTGATGACTTCAATTTTAGCAACAATTCAAGAAGCAGAGTTTATTCTAACTTTTTTGTCTCTGAAATGGATGATGGTTCTGGCTACGGCAATGATGGCAGGGGTTACTATCAGGACATAGGCTACTACATAGAAGCTTATGTTGATATGTCTCCCATCTTGCCCCGTCTTGATATAGAAAAATTAGAACAATTCCTACGACCGTTTAACTACACAGATTTAAAAGGCTTTGACGAGTTTCAAGAATACTTTACCGATCCACATAGCATTAGATTTAGGCAGCTTTCGGATGGGGGTGCCATCATTACTTTTAAGAGAAAAACTGATTATTATGGATCAACAGATGATATTCAAACTTCAATCGAAGATCTTCGACCTTATCAAGTTGATTATCATGCAGAATACGTTGACTCTATGCAAAAACTAACTGATAATCCAGACTTATTATTGGAAATATTTAAAGATTTTTTAAAGCCAGAGTCTTTAAACGAAAGGTTAATGCGACTAAAATCTAAAATAAGGAGGGCTTTGTAGTGTCAGAATGGGAAAGACCAACACAACCACCCGCTCCAATGTTTTTTGGAGAGAAAGAAAAAGATTTAGTAAAACAAGTTAACGACGAAATTATTGAAAGAGTTGTTGGACAACAAATTTTATACTTTCCTATTGACATGGAAACCACAAACTTCCATCCTCTTTATGGCGAGGCTGTAGACAAGAACTTTTTACACCCTATTAGAGTTTTTGCTCTTGTTGAGTATATGGGTGTTGAGACTTCTTTTCTTGAGGGTATTGGTATTGACAAGAAAACTGGTCTAAAAGTTAATTTTCATAAGCGAAGATTGACAGAAGACCAGAACCTATTTGTAAGAGAAGGTGATTTCGTCAGATATGGAAGTATTTACTATGAGATAGTAAAGATAAATGAACCAAAGCAGTTATTTGGACAAATTGAATCTAGATTTGAAGTAACTGCTGAGTGTATTAGAGCTAGAGATGGAGTTTTCAATGGCAACTAAAGAATACCCTATAAAGCCGTCTACCATTGAGACCATTGACATGGCAATTTACAGGCTTATCAACGATGATTTTAATTTACACACAAATACTAATACTGGTTTTCGTAAAGTTCCTGTTCTTTGGATGTCCCCAGAGCGTGCCGTAAACTCAAAGGATAAAGATATCCGAGATTCCGTTGGGAAACTAAAGCTGCCGCTTATATCAATCGACAGGACAAGTTTTAACAAAGATCCACAATTTAAAGGAGGGTGGCAAGCAAATGTTTTTCCAGACACTAGTGGCCCTCGAGGGTATAAAAAACACCAGAGACTTATATCGAGAAAAATAGCTCAAAAACCAACCAGAAAGTTTGCATCATCAAAAAGTGGACAATTTAACGGACAACAAAACTACCCTATTAATAACAATAGAATTGTTTACGAAGAAACTTACGCACCCATTCCTGTTTGGGTAACGGTAAATTATGCCATAACTTTAAGGACAGAGTTCCAACAGCAAATGAATGATCTCATGACGCCATTTGCTACTAAAACAGGACTAATTAACGCAATTTTTGCGGAGTACGAAGGTCATAGATATGAAACTTTTATTCAAGGTGACTTATCAATGACAAATAATACAGCCAATCTTGGAGAAGAAGAGAGATCTTTTCAGACAAAAGTTGATCTGAAGGTCCTTGGTTACCTTCTCGGAGATGGCGAAAATGAAGAAGCCCCAAAAGTTACAGTAAGAGAAACTGTGACAGAAGTAAAGCTCATTAGAGAAAGAACAATTCTTGGAGACTCAAAACCATGGGAATCAGACGATGATTCTTTTAGAGACTTTTAATGACTTTGACTTCCAGGGCTACTATTTATTAGGAAAATGAATTTATTAAGGAGATAAATCGATGGCTAAAAAATTTGATTTTCTTTCACCCGGAGTTGAAATCCGCGAGATTGACCAAAGTTTCATCCCAGCACAACCTGATGCTTTGGGACCAATTATTATTGGTAGAACCCGCAAAGGACCTGCTAACAAACCAGTTAAAGTCAAAAACTTGGACGACTTTGTTTCTGTATTCGGCCTGCCTGTCGCAGGAGGTAACGGAACACAAGGAGACGTTTGGAGAGAAGGCAACACCGTTGGTCCTACTTATGCGTCTTATGCTGCTCAAGCTTGGTTGGCCTCTGAAGAATCTCCTGTAACAATCGTTAGA
>NTLX01000065.1_pt1 | contig 20961 bp, 25 predicted proteins | sample 1251771 | NCBI WGS metagenome assembly NTLX01 (sample SAMN07250028, study PRJNA358725) | marine metagenome | isolation source: viruses from ocean water | place: Pacific Ocean: North Pacific Subtropical Gyre | collected 2015
GTAGATTCAATTGAACCAAGGACAAGTGGTGTACTAACAGGACATACTACGCATAGTTCATTTCTTGCGCATACTCCAAATAATGGTAGTGTTAATGCGATATTAGTATTTACAACAACTATACAAAATGAAGGTAATGATTATGACACAACCACTGGATTATATACAGCACCAGTAAAAGGTTTATATTCATTTTCATTTTCATTATTACTTTATGGTACATCTAATACTGGTAATCATTTTTATATAAATGGTGTTGACAGTGGAATAATAATACAAAATTCCAGTGAAGATGGTAACTTTATAGATTCTTCTCAAGCAACAATACATTTACATTTAAATGCTGGAGACACTGTAGGTGTTTATAATAAAGGTGCAGATAATGAACAAGTTCATGAATCTAATAAAACGTGGTGGAGTGGAGGCTTAGTAAGATAATGCCGAGTCAAATAAAAGTAGATGAAATTAAAAACGTTGCAGGTCAATATGAGATCAAGACGAATACTTTCAAAGGACAGACGACTGGAGGATCTATAGCTGTACAGGGTGAAGGTACTGCCACGACTAACTTGCAACAAGGTTTAAATAAACAATGGATAGCATTTAATATGAATGGAACTATAGGAGATAGTTTTAACACTACATCTATTACAGATATTGATGCAGGAGATTTTAATATAACTATTACAAATGCATATGCAAATATACACTATGCTATGGGGGTATCAGGGACAAACTCAACTAATGGTAATGCTTTTGTTTCAATGCAAGGTGTTACTCCAACGACGACTGTTTATAGATTATGTGGATATTTAGACAATGGCACTAACTTAGATTTAAGCCAAGCTAAATCAATCACGGCAGGAGACTTAGCATGAGTACAATTGTAGGAACAAATATTGAAGTTACAAATATTAAGTATGATTCAGATACGACCTCTATGATTATATCAAATACCGGTCAGATTACTGCACAAGGTGAAGGAACCGCTACAACTAACTTACAACAGGGGTTGGCTAAAAATTGGCTTAACATGAATGCAGGCACATCAATAACAGATTCATTTAACACTTCCTCTATTTCAGATTTTGGCACTGGAGACCACGGAGCAGCTTTTATAAGTAACATGAATAATACAACCCATGTTCAAGTCGGCTCAACTATAAAAGGTCCTGGTGTACCAAGTTCAAGTAATGTTGGTCTTTTTAGTTTAGGAGAAGGACCTTCCACAACTGGTTATGGACCTTGTACTGTGGCAAATGATACAAATGCCGCAGATAGAAGTATGGTATTTTCAGCAGTATTTGGAGATTTAGCATGAGTACATTAGTTATAGATACCATACAAGGTAAGACAACTGCTGGTTCTATTAACGTTCGTGGTGAAGGTTCGAACAACACAAACTTACAACAAGGCCTAAGTAAAAGTTGGGCAAATATAAATGGCACTGGAACACCAGCAGCAAGAGATTCTTTCAATGTATCTACAATAGTAGATAGAGGAACTGGTCTATATACACAAAGATTTACATCTAACATGAGTAACGATGACTATGCAGTTGGTGGAAGTGGCATGGCAACACATAAAGATGCTGATGGAAGAAATAGAATTATGGTAGGTGATCCTCAATCAACAAGCGACATACATGTTAACACTTTTACCACCAGTGGCGGTGCTGAAGATATTGAATATGTTGCGGCTATAGCACATGGAGATTTAGCATGACAATTGAAACACCTGAATTTCAGGGAACACATTTATGGAATAGATTACACTGGGCTAAAGATAATTTAGATGGTGTACAAAGCGACTATAGAGTAGTGTGGGAAGATCCGGAAGAACCGGATGCGCCTGCAAAGGTTACGATACCGGATCCAAATTGGCTGGCCTGTGCTTTACAAGGTGGTATACTTCCACCGGTAGAAGTTTATTGGGCTTTGGCTGAAGATGAAGCAAAACCAGATTTTAAGAAACATACTCGAGGTTATCTACTACATAATACGAAACCAGTTGATAAGATGACTGAAGAAGAAGCAATTGAATATTTGATTATGAAAGACATACCACAAAGAGTGTGGAGAAACTACGAGAAAGCTAATCGTAGAAGATTATTAATTTGTAAAAAACAAAATCTACCAAGTCATAGAACGTGGCGTAATGCTTGGAAGATTAATCAAGAAGTAGCATAAGGAGATAAAGATGACTACAATGATTCAAGATAAAGATGGAGTGATTGCTGCAACACCATCGACAATGCCGTCTGATAGACATTTTCGAAACGCATGGGTTTTCGATAGTGACCAAACTGCTATCAGTGAAGACATAGCTGCAGCAAAAGTAATATTTAAAGATAAGATAAGAGAAGTAAGAGCACCCTTACTCGAAGCTGAAGACGTAGTATACATGAAAGCTTTGGAAGCTGATGATGCGACTGCAAAAGCAGCGAGTGTGGCTAAGAAGAAAAAACTCAGAGATGCTCCAGCAGCAAGTGCGATCACGAGCGCTGATACTATCGATAAGTTAAAAGCAGCATGGGACAGCGATGTTTTAGGAACGAGTCCTTATAAATAGAATAAAAGGATTTTAAAATGGCAGTTCCATCATCACGTGCAACTCTTATAGATTACTGTAAAAGACGTTTAGGCGAACCTGTTATCGAAGTCAACGTTGACGAAGATCAGGTAGAAGATCGTGTAGACGAAGCGTTACAGTATTATCGTGAGTTTCATTCTGATGCTACTATAAGAACGTATCTTAAACACCAGATCACCGCCACCGATGTCGCTAATGAGTATATTACTTTAGCCAGTAATATTTTGTTTGTTTCAAAAATGTTTCCACTTACGAGTTCGTTTAATAACTCTAGAAACTTTTTTGATATCAAATATCAAATGATGTTAAACGACATTGCTGATCTGATGAATTTTGCAGGAGACCTAGCATACTACGAGCAAATGCAGCAATACCTATCGCTTTTAGATATGAAACTTAACGGTCATCCGCAGGTTCAGTTTGCAAGAAGACAGAATAGATTGTACATTTTTGGAGATTTTGCAGATGGTGATATTAAGGAAGGAGATTTTATCGTAGCTGAGGTTTATTCAGAAGTTAACGATAGTGATCATACTTCAATATTCAATGATATGTTTGTAAAAGAATATACCACTGCTTTAATTAAACAGCAGTGGGGTATGAATTTAATTAAGTTTGAAGGAATGCAACTACCCGGAGGAGTCATTTTAAATGGAAGACAAATATATGATGACGCGACTGGAGAGATCGCGACTCTCAGAGAGAACTTGAGATTAGAACACGAATTTCCACCAGACTTTTTCGTAGGATGATATGGCAACAAACTTATACTTTAGTCAAAAGGTACGATCAGAGCAAAACCTCTATGAAGATATAGTCATTGAGGCGCTCAAGACCTATGGTCAGGACGTATTCTATCTTCCTCGAGACATAGTCAACGAAGACACTATACTTGGTGACGATCCGGTATCAAGCTTTAATTCATCATACATGCTTGAAATGTATATCGAAAACACAGAAGGTTTCGATGGTGAAGGAGACTTGTTTACAAGGTTTGGTGTAGAGATCAGAGACGAAGCAACCTTTGTAGTATCAAGAAGAAGATGGGCGGATACTGTAGCGAGGTACGATAATGAGATAACGGTTGAAAGACCTGCTGAAGGCGATGTGATTTATTTACCGATGAGCAATAAGTTCTTTCAAATAACGCATGTCGAGCATGAACAGCCTTTCTATCAATTAAGTAACCTACCTGTGTTTAAATTAAGATGTCAATTATTCGAATACACTGGCGAGGATATGGACACTGGCATCGATGTACTCGACGATTTAGAAGCGAAGTATGCATACAAGTATGTGCTTACGCTTGATAATACAAGAGACAGCGCACAGGCATCTGCTACTCTAAGTTCAGGTCAGCTCGCATCTATGACTATTACCGATAGTGGTAATAATTATTTTGTGGCTCCGACAGTTAGTGTAATTGATAGTACAGGAGTTGGTGCAGCTGTGGTTGCTACAGTTGATAGTAACAACGGTAAAGTTAATGGATTAACTATATCTAACCCTGGCTCAGGATATACTAATCCAACATTTAGATTCACAGAGCCGGCTCCTACTACGTTTCAAGTTGGTGAAACAATTACAAGTCCTAGTGGTGATACCTTAATGCGTGGTGAGGTTGTAAAGTATTCAGACTCAGACGATAAGATCCATATCATTCATGCTGGAGCAGACGATGGTAAGTATCATACGTTTGGTGTTGGTAAGAAAGTAGTTGGTCTTAAGACTGGTGCAGGTGGCGTTATAACTCTTGTCGTAGAAGATAATCAACTATCTCAAAACGAACAAAATACAGATTTCTCAACGGGAGCAGACTTTATTGACTTTAGTGAGTCTAATCCATTTGGCGACGTGAGTGGTAACTAATGTTTGGCGGTCACTTCTATCATTCAAAAACTAAAAAAGCGGTAGCACTGTTCGGCAGGCTTTTCAATAACTTATACGTAATTCGCAAAAATTCTTCAGGCGCCGTAATTAGCCAGATTAAAGTTCCGTTATCATACGCACCAAAACAAAAGTATTTGGAAAGAATTAGAGAAAATCCTAACTTATCAGAAGATCAACAGGTTGCAATTAAATTACCAAGGATGTCTTTTGAGATTACTTCGATATCTTATGACGCACAAAGACAATTGGCTAAGGTTGGTAACTTTACAACCACAGCATCAACAGGTGATAACACTAAGAGACAAAAGTTTTTTACGCCGGTTCCTTACTCAATAAACTTTCAGTTAAATGCATACGCTAAGTCACAGGATGACGCTTTACAGATCGTAGAACAGATTCTTCCTACTTTCAATCCACAGTATGCATTGACAATAAAACCGTTCTCAACAGAGTTTCCTACATTTAAAGAAGACATACAAGTTATAATACAAGGTGTTTCTTTTTCTGATGACTTCGAAGGAGCGGTAGAACAAAGGAGAACAATAATTTACAGCATGGACTTTGAGATGAAGATAAGTTATCACGGTCCAATTGCTGATCAGAGTATCATTCGACAGGCAGATGCCAAAGTCTTTGACATCAAAGCCGGTTTGAATGATTCTGATATAGGATTAGAGACAATAAGAGTCACACCTAATCCTACAACAATTATAGGACTAGACGATAGTACGTTTGGTTTCTCAACAAATATTTTAGATAGTGTAAGTTAGTTATTAAATGAGCGACAAAAAAGAAATGGAAAAATTTTTCCCACCTGAAGAAAAAAATGTTGATAACGACTACAAGTATTCTCGTGACACTTATTATGAGTTAGTCGAAAAAGGAAAACAAAGTTTAGAACTTATGATTGAAGTTGCACGAGAAAGTGAACACCCTCGAGCTTTTGAAGTTTTGTCTGGAATGATTAAAAATATTTCAGATGTAAACGATAGATTGATGGACTTAAATAAGAAAAAGAAAGACATTGACAAAAAAGACGAAGTTAAAAAGATTGCAAACACAACAAATAATCTTTTCGTTGGTTCCACGACTGAGCTACAAAAGCTTCTTAAGAATGAATCGGAAATAGTAAATGTCACTCCAAAACAAGAATGAAAACTATCTAGGCAATCCTAATATTAAAAAAGACGGTATTGTTTCTAACTTTAATGAGGAACAAGTACTTGAGTATGCTAGATGCATGAAAGATCCTGTGTACTTTGTAGAAAAATATGCGAAGATCATTTCATTAGATAAGGGTTTAGTGCCTTTTAAATTATATCCTTATCAGAAAAAAATGTTTAAACACTTTAAGGAGAATAGATTTAATGTCGTACTTGCATGCAGACAATCAGGTAAGTCAATATCAGCGTGTGGGTACTTACTATGGTTTGCACTTTTTCAATCAGAAAAATCAATTGCAGTTCTTGCGAACAAAGGAGCCACTGCAAGAGAGATGCTGGCGAGGATTACGATCATGCTTGAGAATATTCCTTTCTTTCTTCAACCGGGCGTTAAGGCTCTCAACAAGTCTAACATTGACTTTAGCAATAATAGTAGGATTATCGCTGCTGCTACGACTGGCTCTTCTATTCGTGGACTTTCTATTAACTTACTTTACTTAGATGAGTTTGCATTTGTTGAAAGAGCAGCAGAGTTTTATACTTCTACTTATCCAGTTATATCATCAGGCGGTGATACAAAGATTATAGTAACATCTACTGCAAACGGCATAGGTAACACATTTCATAAAATATGGGAAGGATCGATACAAGGAGTTAATGAATATAATAATTTCAGAGTCGACTGGCATGACGTGCCAGGAAGAGATGAAAAATGGAAAGAAGAAACTATAAACAATACTTCACAGGTACAGTTTGATCAAGAGTTTGGTAACACATTTTTTGGTACTGGTAATACTTTAGTAAACGCACAAACGCTTTTAGATTTAAGAGCAAAACGACCAATAAAATATATGGAAGGTGGCGACTGTTTAATCTATAAAGAGCCTGTTAAAAATCATGAATATATTTTAGTCGCTGATGTTTCAAAGGGAAGAGGACAGGACTATTCTTCTTTTAGTTTGATCGATATTAACGTTCGTCCATTTGAGCAGGTAGTTGTGTATCGCAATAATACTATCTCTCCATTACTCTTCCCTAATATTATATATAAGTACGCGAATGTCTACAATAAAGCTTATTGCATAGTTGAATCAAACGACCAAGGTTCTGTTGTGTGTAATGGATTATATTATGAACTAGAATATGAAAATGTGCACGTGGAATCTGTGATCAAAGCAAATGCTGTTGGTATTGATATCAATAGAAAATCTAAGAGGCTTGGTTGCAGCGCCTTAAAAGACTTACTAGAAAATAATAAACTTAGAATAGTAGATGAACAAACGATCTTAGAGATATCTACGTTTGAGGCAAGAGGGCAGACTTACCAAGCATCTATAGGCAATCATGACGATTTAGTTATGAATTTAGTATTATTTGGTTATTTTGTTTCATCAACATACTTTTCTAACTTAACCGATATTAATATTAAAGATATGATATTTAAACAAAAATTAAAAGAGATAGAAGAAGACATTGTGCCTTTTGGTTTTATTGATGATGGCACAGAGCAAATTAGAAGGATAGAACCTAGCGATGATCACCCATGGGCTATAGAGTACGATAGAGACTTGTAATATTATAAATAATGGTAACAAGTGAATATTCGTATAATGTTAATCGCATAATAAAAAGGAAAATAAGATGGCACTCTCTACACCCTCCGAATCACCTGCGGTTGTTGTCAAAGAAATAGACCTGACTGGTGGCGTGCCTAATGTCCAGTCAACTACAGGCGCAATCGTGATAAACTCGAGGTGGGGAACTGTTGAAGAAAGAGTCAAGCTAAGTTCAGAAGCTGAACTTGTAGAAAAATTTGGCTCACCAGATTCCGCCACTACTATTTCATTTCATAGGGCTAACTTCTTTTTAAAATACTCTAATGCGCTTCAGACTGTCAGAGTTATTGATACCACTGCAAAAAATGCAGTATCAACTACAGGTCAGACAGCTGCAGCAACATCAGCAGGATTACCTACAGAAGTTGTTAAAAATGAAGCGAGTTTTAATTCTCAGTTATCCGGATTAGATTCTGATCTACATACATTTGTAGCAAAATATCCGGGAGCTTTAGGAAACAGCTTACAAGTTTCTTTATGTCCTCATTCAGCAAATGATTCAGCATTTACTCAATGGGCATACAAAAATGAATTTGATGCAGCACCAGGAACATCATCTTTTGCTACAAAAAATAATGCAAGTAATGATGAAGTTCATGTGGCAGTTATCGATAAAACCGGTGGTTTTACAGGTACTCAAGGCACAGTACTTGAAAGATACGCATTTACTTCTTTAGGTTCAAACGCTAAAAATGACGATGGAACAACTAATTTCGTAAAAGACATATTAAATGAAAATTCAAAATATGTTTGGTTAGTTGATTTTGACTCAGACCTAAGAGGCGCTGGTGCAGGAACATCGATAGATAGTGGAGATAATTTCACTAAAACAACTGGTACTACAAACACCGATATTGATTATAACTTTAGTCAAGGTGTTGATGTTGCAACATTAACAACCTCTAACATTTTAGCAGGATACGATCTTTTTGAAGATAAAGATCAAGTTGAAATAGATTTCTTGATTGCACCAGATATGACATCTAGAGCCGATCAAACAACTATTGTTAACGATCTTGTCACTACAGCTCAGTCTTTAAGAAAAGATTGTGTAGTAACAACTTCACCTGCAAGATCTGATGTAGTTAACGTTACATCTTCATCAGACATAATAACTAACATAGTTGCAACTGCTGATACTTTTACTAAGTCTTCATATCTAGTAATGGATGGAAACTATTTAAAAGTTTATGATAAGTTTAACGATCAATTTATTGAAATAGGTGCAGCTTCCTCTACTGCTGGAATCATGGCAGCCACTGATCTTAATAGAGCTCCTTGGTTTTCACCTGCAGGATCTCGAAGAGGTCAATACTTAGGAATTACATCGATATCTTTTACACCTACTAAGCCACAAAGAGACACTCTCTACAAGGCTGGTGTAAATCCAATCGCAAATATTCCAGGTGCAGGCGTGATACTATTTGGTGATAAAACAAAACTCGCAAGACCTTCAGCATTTGATAGAATCAACGTGCGTAGGTTGTTCTTAGTTCTTGAAAGAGCAATCGCAAGAGCAGCGGAACAAGTACTCTTTGAATTCAATGATGAATTTACAAGAGCAGAGTTTGTTAATATTGTCGAGCCAGTATTACGAGAAGTGAAAGGTAGACGTGGTATTACAGATTTCAGAGTCGTAGCAGATGCAACTAATAATACACCTGCAGTAATCGACAGGAATGAATTTATCGCAAGTATCTTCATCAAGCCGGCTAGGTCCATTAACTTTGTCACACTTAACTTTGTGGCAGTAAGAACTGGCGTCGACTTTGAAGAAGTCGTTGGTACAGTTTAGGAGGTAGAAAATGGCAGTATTAGGCGTAGATGATTTTAAATCAAAGCTTAGAGGCGGCGGGGCTCGTCCTAACCTCTTCAAAGCTACCATTAACTTTCCCGGATACGCAAACGGTGATCCAGAACTAACTTCATTTTTATGTGAAGCAGCTCAGTTACCCGGATCGACGCTTGGCCAGATAATTGTACCATTTCGTGGTAGACAATTAAAAATGGCTGGTGACAGAACGTTTGATGTCTGGACAGTTACAATAATAAACGATACTGATTTTGCTATCAGAAATCCAATGGAAAGATGGATGAACGGTATGAACGCACACAGCGCAAATACTGGTCTTACAACTCCAGTGGCTTATGAAGCAGATCTTTTAGTTGAGCAACTTGATCGATCAGGTGATACTCTTAAAAAGTATACTTTTAGAGGATCATATCCTCAGGATATGTCACCAATAGATCTGAACTATGCAACAAACGATGAGATCGAAAGATTTACAGTAACGTTTGCATATCAGTACTTTGAGACTGACACTACAACGTAAGTAATAAATAGTAGGAGGGCTCCGGTCCTCCTAACTATAAAGGAATTCTAAATGGCAGAAAACACATTTAAATTATTTGGTTTTGAGATTACAAGGACAAAGGACAAGAAAGCTCTTGCCTCTCCTGTTCCGCCAAGAGACGACGATGGTGCTGGTTATGTCACTGCGACATCAGCCGGTTCTCACTATGGTCATTATATTAATATGGAAGGTGATGATTCCAAAGATAACGCGCAACTGATATTAAAGTATAGAGGAAGCGCGATGCATCCTGAGGCTGATGCAGCGATTGAAGATATTGTTAATGAAGCAATTACAGCAAGTGAGTTAAAGCCTTCAGTAGAATTAAACTTGGATAACGTGCCGGTAAGTGCTTCAATCAAAAAGCAAATGAAAGAAGAGTTTGAAAACATTTTTAACATGTTAAACTTTAAAGAACTCGGTCATGACATTTTTAGAAGATGGTACATTGATGGCAGGTTATATCACCACTTAGTTGTTGATGAAACTAATTTATCATCTGGCATTCAAGAGATAAGATACATTGATGCAGCTAAGATGAGAAAAGTAAAACAGGTGAAGAGTAAGAAAGATCCTCTTACTGGCGCTAAGCTTGTTGAAAAAGTGGATGAGTTCTATATATTTCAAGAAAAACCTGGCGCACAGAATGCTGGAGTTAAAATGACTTTAGATTCTGTTAACTATATAACCTCAGGTTTACTTGATGAGCATAGAAAAAAAATAGTTTCTTATCTACATAAAGCTTTGAAACCAATTACACAATTACGAATGATGGAAGACTCTTTAGTAATCTACAGATTAGCTAGAGCTCCTGAAAGAAGAATGTTTTATATTGATGTTGGTAACTTACCTCGAGGTAAAGCTGAACAATATATGAAAGATATTATGGCAAAGTACAGAAACAAGCTAGTGTATGACGCCAAGACCGGTGAGATAAGAGACGATAGAAAACATATGTCGATGTTGGAAGATTTTTGGTTACCACGTAGAGAAGGTGGACGAGGTACAGAAATATCTACATTACCAGGTGGTGAAAACTTAGGTCAGATAGAAGACATCATATACTTTCAAAAAAGATTATATAGATCTTTAAACGTACCTATGAACAGGTTAGAACAAGAACAACAGTTTTCATTAGGTAGAGCTACAGAGATAAGCAGAGACGAACTTAAGTTTCAAAAGTTTATTGATAGACTGAGAAACAGATTTTCAAATCTATTTTATGATATCTTGAAGAAGCAACTTATAATGAAAAATATTATTACCGAAGATGATTGGAACAGCTGGAAAAATAAAGTGACGGTTGATTATCTAAGAGACAATCATTTTGCGGAACTTAAAGAAGCAGAATTATTGAGAGAAAAGATACAAAGCTTGGATCAAGTATCTCAGTATGTTGGAGAATATTTCTCCAAGCAATGGGTTCAAAAGAATATTCTTTTGATGGATGACGATACCGTTGCAAACATGGAAAAAGAGATTGCAGCTGCACAGGCGCAAGAACCGGAAGACGACCAAGGAGTAGTATAATGGATAATGTCGATAACGTGGAAAATACAGAGCAAGAAGAAAGATTAGATGATCCGAATCATATTCAGGATCTAATCAAGGCTTCTCTCGATAAAGACTATAATCATGCAAATAAGATATTCGGTGAAGTAATGACAATTAAAATGTCTGACTTACTTGATCAGGAAAAGGTTAGATTAGCAGATCAAATCTATAACGGCGTACCTGAAGAAGAAGAGGAGGAAGTCGAAGTAGATGATGAAGACAATATGGAAGACCCTGAAGATGAAGTGGAAGAAGAAGATGATGAAGACGAAACCGAAGAAGAAGAGATAGAAGAAGACGAAGAAGACGAAGAAGAAATTGAAGGAGCTGCGGTGTAAAAGTTTAAATGTATAAATAGAATTAACATGAAAACTTTTTCACAACTAAGAGAACTAGCAGGCCGTAAGCCAATTGGCAAAGTAGTATTCGATAAGAAGATCAATCGAGTACCTGTAAAAATACATAATGAGAAAAATAAGTTTGTTGCTTATATAGATGGCGATAGATTAGATGCTTATAATTCTCAGCGTGAAGCTGAAAAAGCTGTTAAGGAATTTATGAAACAATATAAAGGAATGAAATAATGCAGATTAGACCTTTAGGAACTGCAGCTACATTAGATAGCGCGGCAGGAAATATGTTTGATAACGCACAATCAGTTTACGTAGCCACAACAGCAGATGCAACTTTAACTTTAAAAGATTCCGCATCTGGTTCTGTCACTATCGGTAGTATGCAGTTAGTTGAAAATCAAACATTAGTTATAAGAAAAGAAGTTAAGGAAGCTTTATTTGCCACAGGTACGGCAACTAAAGGAACAAAAATAGCATATCCAAGAGGGTAACATGAAGTTAATATCAGAATTTGTAGAAAACGATATTGAATTTTTAGTAACCGAAGAAAAAAACGGTAAAAAGAATTATGCTATACAAGGAATTTTTGCGCAAGCAGAAAAAAAGAATCGAAACGGTCGTATATATCCAATGCCTATCATGGAAAAAGCTGTAGGTAAGTATGATACGGAGCAAGTACAAAAAGGTAGAGCAGTTGGTGAATTAAATCACCCTGAAGGACCGACCGTAAATCTCGATAAAGTTTCTCACAAAATCGATGAACTCAAGTTTGAGGGAAATGATATTGTGGGTAAGGCATCGATACTGAACACCCCTATGGGAGAAGTTGTAAAAGGCTTACTCGATGGTGGAGTTACATTCGGTGTATCGACTCGTGGTATGGGAAGTTTGAGCCAGCGTAATGGCGCCATGGTCGTCAACGACGATTATATTCTAAACGCGGTAGATATCGTGCAAGATCCATCCGCACCTGGAGCTTTCGTTAATGGGATAATGGAAGGTGTTGAATGGGTTTGGAATAACGGCATTATAGAAGCACAAACAATTGAAAGAATGGAGACTGAAATTAAGAAGGCTCCGCGAGCTGATCTCTATGAGACACAGGTTCGTGAGTTTAAGAATTTCCTCTCAATATTAAAATCAAAATAAGGAGTCAAAAATGGCTGATAATATAGAAAATCAGGACGTGGAACTCCATGAGGATGAGGAAATCTCTGAAATGAAACACGATCCTAAAAATGCTGAGGCTCAGTCAATCGCTTCCGTAGACAAGGCTGGTGAAACCACAGGCACCGTAGGTGCAAGAAAAATGGCTGGTGGAACCGCAAAAGATAATACTAAGAAAGATCCAATGGTTAAAACTAAGGCCGGTATGATTGCCGCTATGGTACATAACATGCAGAAGATGGATAAGAAAAAAATCAATGCAATGTATCAAACAATGAGTACAAACCCTGAATCTTTTGATGGCGAACCAATTGCTGAAGAAGAAGTCAAAGATCAAGTTCAAGTTGAAGTTGATTTTAAAGACGATCTTAAGGCGCTTGTCAACGAAGAAGCTACATTGTCTGATGATTTCAAGCAGAAAGCAGAAACTATCTTTGAAGCTGCGATTAATGCAAAAGTAAATGCAGAGATTGACAGACTAGAAGAGAAGTATAACGAGGAAGTTTCAGAAGAAATTGAAGCAACCAAGAAAGACCTTGTAGAGAAAGTAGACAGCTATCTAAACTACGTAGTTGAAGGCTGGATGGAAGACAACAAGTTAGCTATTCAAAATGGCTTAAGAACTGAAATTGCTGAAGACTTTATGAATAAGTTGAAAGACTTATTTACTGAGTCACACATTCAGGTGCCAGAAGATAAAGTTGACATGGTTGACGAACTCGCTGATAACGTTGAAGAACTTGAGGCTCAACTCAACGATTCAACTGAGAGGTCAATACAAATGGCTGAAGAGTTAGAGCTATATAAGAGAGACTTTATTATTAGAGAAGCCTCTAAAGACTTAGCTGAAACTCAAGTCGAGAAGCTAAAAGGATTAGCAGAAAACGTAGACTTTGAAGACGAAGAAACTTTCGCACAGAAAGTAGCTCAGTTAAAAGAGTCATACTTTGCTAAGACTTCAAAAACCCAGGAAGAAATCATTGAAGATGACGACGCTCCAGTAGTAGAGACATCAGGCTCAATGGATTCTTATCTTAAAGCAATAAAGAAAACTGCAAATAAATAGGGAGTCCTAAATGACAGTATCATACGATAAGTTGATCGAAAAGTGGTCCCCAGTATTGAACGAAGAGTCAGCTGGTACTATCACCGATCACCATAAGAAAGCCGTTACTGCTGCAGTACTTGAGAATCAAGAGATCGCACTTAGAGAAGAAGGTCTGATTACTGAAGCTGCGCCAGCAAACGCGACAACCTCCGTAAATAACTGGAACCCAGTATTAATTGCACTCGTAAGACGTGCTATGCCAAACTTAATGGCATACGACATCTGCGGTGTGCAGCCAATGTCTGGTCCAACTGGCTTAATCTTCGCGATGAAGTCAAGATACGGTGGTGGTTCAACATCAAATAGAGAAGCACTATTCAACGAAGCTGAGACTCAGTTTTCTGGTGACAGTGCTGGTACTCACGACTCTGATAACGTATCAGGTCTTAACGTAACTAACTTAGACTCAGACTCAACAGCAGATGATGCAAGACTTACAAACACTTTTGCTACTGGTATGACTACAGCAGAAGCTGAAAAGTTAGGTTCATCTGGTGAGTCATCATTCAGAGAGATGGGATTCACTATTGAGAAAGCAACTGTGACTGCTAAGTCAAGAGCATTAAAAGCTGAATACAGCTTAGAATTAGCTCAAGACCTTAAAGCTATTCACGGTCTTGACGCTGAGACAGAATTGGCAAACATCTTGTCAACTGAAATCTTGGCTGAAATTAATAGAGAAGTAATCAGAACTATTAACTCTCAAGCTAAAACTGGTGCTCTACAAACTAACACAGCCGTCAACGGTATCTTCGACGTACAGACAGATGCAGATGGCAGATGGTCAGTAGAGAAGTTTAAGGGACTTGTATTACAGATCGAAAGAGAATGTAATAGAATTGCAATCGAAACACGTAGAGGAAAAGGTAACTTCATAATCTGTTCTTCAGACGTGGCTTCAGCATTAAGCGCAGCAAGTATGTTAGACTACACACCTGCAATGTCAACAACTCTAGCAGTTGACGACACAGGTAATACTTTTGCTGGTACCTTAAACGGTAGAACAAGAGTCTACATCGACCCGTATGCAAATACGAACTATGTAACAGTCGGTTATAAGGGAACTAACCCATATGACGCAGGTATCTTCTATTGCCCATACGTACCACTAACAATGGTAAGAGCAGTAGGGGAAGATACTTTCCAACCAAAGATTGGTTTTAAAACCAGATATGGCATGGTAAGTAACCCATTCGTAGGTGCAGCACCTTCAGATGGTCTAGCCGCTGTTAAGACTAACCAGTACTACAGAATATTCAGAGTAGATAATATTCTAGGTGCTTAAGTCTTAGTGCTTATACCAAAAAGAGGAGTTTCGGCTCCTCTTTTTTTGTATAAATAACATTATGGACATATTCTTATTAACACTTTTTATATTCGCTTCATTCGTAGCTTCAGGTATGTCTTTTGGTTTATTGTTTAAACCAATCAAAGGTAGCTGTGGTGGAATAAATTGTAGGTGTAAAAATGGCACTGACTAATAATTTTAACTATCTACAACCTACAGGTTTTAAACTTGTAATAGATAGAAAAAACTATCCTAACTTAGAGTTTTTTGCACAAGACTTTACACATGCTGGAGTAATCATGAATACTGCAGACTTAGGATATAAGAAAGTTGCAGCGATACCTTTTATTGGTGACAAACTTACATATAACGAAATGTTAGCGAATATTATTTTAGATGAAGATATGAAGTCTTATACAGAGATGCATAACTGGATGAGACGTAACTTAGATCGAGATAACGTAACAGCACTTGATAGATTTAAAAATGCAACGCAAAGACCACCAGCGCAGTCTGACGTAACACTATCGATACTTAACAGCTCTAATAATCCAATAGCGCAAATCATATATCGTGATAGTATACCGACAGCTTTAACTGATATACAATTTCAAGCGACAGGTGGTGCAGAATCTTTCTTAACTTTTGGCGCTTCTTTTAGATTTACTTATTTTGATATTAAGACATTTAATGCTACTACCGGTGCAATAACAGATTCATTTGATGTAACTGGAACTGTAACCGGTTAATATATATTATTGGAGACATTATGATTGACTTGAAACAAGTCCACGATATGTGGCAAAAAGATTGTGTAATTGACAGCTATCAACTTGACGATACTTCTCGTAAAACACCAATACTACATTCAAAATATATTCAGCTTTGGTCTACAGCTAAGTTAGAATTAAAACGCGCTGAGTTTGATCAGAAAACTTTACTTAAAGAAAAGTGGTTATATTATAACGGTAAGATGGATCAAGAAACAGTAAAGGAAAAAGGATGGGTGCCTGATCCTTTTGATGGTTTAAAAATATTAAAAGGTGAAATGGATTATTATTACGATAGTGATCCAGAGATACAAAAGTCAGAAGAAAAGATACAATACTTAAAAACAGTAATAGACACATTAACAGAGATAATAGATAATTTAAAATGGCGACATCAAACAATATCGAATATGATCAGATGGAAACAATTCGAATCAGGAAACTAAATCACGCTATACTTAAAGTTGAATGCGATAGAGGTGTAGGAGCGGAACTACGAGAGTTCTTTTCTTTTTACGTTCCGGGATATAAGTTTATGCCTGCGTATCGTAACAGAGTATGGGACGGAAAGATAAGATTATATAATCAGATCACTGGTGAAATATCTGCAGGATTATTTCCACAGATAGTTTCTTTTGCAGAAGGTCGTGAATACGAAGTTGACATAGAAGAAACAGAATATGGCAATCCTAATGAAGGTAATCAAATAAACGCAGACTTTATGATGAAGTTTATTGAAGCTTTAAAGTTACCATTTAAAATAAGAGACTATCAATTCGACGCGGTATGTACTGGAATACAGAGAAAAAACGCTATACTACTTTCACCAACTGGATCCGGTAAGTCTTTAATAATATACGTACTAGCGAGATGGTTATTATCAGCATTAGATAAATCAAGAAAAGATATATTGATAGTGGTACCAACAACTTCTTTAGTAGAACAAATGTATAATGATTTTAAGTCTTATGGCTATGATGTAGAAAATAGATGCCATAAAATTTATTCAGGTAAAGATAAGAATACATTTAAAAGAATCGTAATAAGCACTTGGCAGTCGATACATAGATTTCCAAAAGAATGGTTTGCACGCTTTGGCACAGTATTTGGCGATGAATGTCATGGATTCAAATCAAAATCATTGACAACCATAATGAATAAGTGTACAGAAGCAGAGTATAGATTTGGTACGACAGGAACTTTAGATGGCGCGTTAACACACGAGTTAGTGCTACAAGGATTATTTGGTAAAGTATATCGTGTTACAAGCACAAGAGCCTTACAAGATAATGATACATTGGCCAGATTAGATATAAGAAGAATAATATTAGAATATAGTAAGGAAGTAAAAAAGAATTTTGGAAAGAAGACTTATCAAGAAGAAATTGAATTTATAGTAACAAACGATAAAAGAAATAACTTTATAAAGAACTTAACTCTAGATTTAAAAGGTAACACTTTAGTTCTATATAACTACGTTGAGAAACATGGTAAACCACTTTATAACTTAATGAAAGATCAAGTCAAAGAAGGCCGCAAGATTTTTTTTGTATCTGGTGAAACTGCTGCTACTGATCGAGAAGCCATAAGAGCGATAGTAGAAAAACAGAAAGATTCAATTACAGTAGCTTCACTCGGCACATTTAGTACGGGTATAAATATTAGGAACCTACATAATATAGTATTTGCATCTCCCTCTAAATCTCAAATAAGAGTTCTGCAAAGTATAGGTAGGGGACTAAGAAAGACAGATGATGGTAAGAGCACGACGCTCTATGATATTATAGATGATATTACTAAAAAGAATTACGGTATGTTGCATGCTGACGAACGACTAAGAATTTATGGAAGAGAAAAATTTAACCACAAAACTTATAGAGTGAGTTTATGAATATAAAACAATTTAAGTTAACTAACAACGAAGAAATAGTTTGTGAAGTCGTAGAATGGGACACACAAGACGAAGTCGGTGATATCTTAGTAAAGAAGGCTTTAAGAATAATTGCTATCGAAGACTATCAAAAAGGTTGGAGGTTTTTTGCTTTCAGACCATGGATGTCTTTTCAAGACGATCCGGAATCTTTACAAACTATAAACTCTTCACATATCATAGTCACAACTAATCCTACGGCAAATATAATAAAACATTATAAAGCATGCCTGAAAGGTATAGTGCACGATCTAAAATTAAACAAATCAGGTAAAAGAAAAAAAGTCTATGCTAATATTGATGAAATACAAGAAGAAATGAGAGAACTTACAGATGATGAGATGGATGATTTTTTAGAAAAAAAATATGGTGCAACAATAGAGCCAGAGCCGTTTCCAGATTCTGATGGCAGTAATATAATTCCGTTTAAAACAAAGCGCAATAAAACTTTTCATTAGGGTATACTCCCTCTCTCCCCAATACACTCTTTTATTTTATCATACTTTTTAGCATTTGTACACTGTTATTCTTGTTTCTAAGAGATAAAATTAACTATGTACTTTTACGTAAAATAGGTGTATAATATATTATGAAAGGTGGAAAAATGGCCAGAAAAAAAAGTATACATTATGTCAATAACTCTGACTTTTCTACGGCAGTTGTCGAATATGTTGAAAAAGTAGATGATGCTCGAAAAAAGAAAAATAACATTCCAAAAGTTCCAGACTATATAGCTCAATGTTTCTTAAAGATAGCCGAAGGTTTATCGCACAAAGCTAACTTTATAAGATATACGTATCGAGAAGAAATGGTTATGGATGCAGTTGAAAATTGTTTAAAGGCTATAGGTAATTACAATCTCGAAGCTGCAACAAGAACCGGTAAACCAAACGCGTTTGCATACTTTACACAAATAACTTGGTATGCATTTCTTCGAAGAATAACAAAAGAAAAGAAACAACAAGAGATCAAACTAAAGTATTTAACTAAATCAGGTATCGATAGTTTTATTGATACTGGCTCTGAAGCAACCGCCTCAGATACTGCCACACATTTTGTAGATACATTAAGAGACAGGATTCAAAGAGTACGAAGTTCAGATGAAGAAATGAAAGAGATTGTAAAAAAAGAAAGAAAGAAACGTAAAGTGAAGATAGCAGATTCAGATTTAAGTGAGTTTTTAGAATGAAGATAGCTTTATTATGTGATACTCATTGTGGTATTAGAAACTCTTCAGAAGTTTTTTTAGATAATGCAGAAGACTTTTATACAAACATATTTTTTCCTGAATGCGAAAAGCGTGGTGTGAAACAAATATTACACTTAGGTGATTACTATGATCATCGTAAGTTCGTTAACTTTAAAGCATTGAACCAAAACAGAAGAGTCTTTCTTGATCAGTTAAGAAAACACAACATGGTTATGGATATTATACCAGGAAACCATGATACTTATTATAAGAACACAAATGAGTTAAATGCGTTAAAAGAATGTTTAGGTCATTATATGAATGAAGTTCATATCATTATGGAACCTACAGTAATGCAGTATGGTTCTTTAAGTATGGCTTTACTTCCATGGATATGCGCAGATAACTATGAACCTTCTATGAGTTTTATACGAGATTGTAAAGCAGACTGGCTAGGTGCACATTTAGAATTAGCTAACTTTGAAATTGGTAGAGGCATATTGGCGCCGCATGGTATGGATGCCAAGATATTTAAAAAGTTTGAACAAGTATTATCTGGTCATTATCACACTGCATCTCGAAGAGACAACATCTGGTATCTTGGTAATCCTATGGAGTTCTTTTGGTCTGATGCGCACGATCCTAAGTTTTTTCATATACTTGATACAGAATCAAGACAGATAGAAAAGATACGAAATACTTACACATTATTTGAAAAAATTGTGTACAATGATAAAGAAATAGATTATAATAGTTATAATAAAAACTTATCTAAAAAATTTGTAAAGGTCGTAGTTTCAGAAAAGACTGATCCTTTTACTTTTGATAGGTTTATAGACAACATTCAGAATCAAGACATATATGAATTAAAGATTGCAGAAAACTTTAACGAGTTTATGGGTGCTAATGTAGATGATGAAGAAGTAAATTTTGAAGATACTACAGAAATAGTTGATTCTTATATCGAAGCTGTTGATACAGACTTAGACAAAGATAAAATTAAAATTCAAATGAGAGAATTAATGACTGAAGCACAGGCGCTTGAAATAGCATGATAATTTTTAAATCGATTAAATATAAAAACTTCTTATCTTCTGGCAACTATTTTACAGAGATAGCTTTAAATAAAAGTAAATCGACTCTTATAGTTGGTCAAAACGGTGCTGGTAAATCCACAATGTTAGATGCCATTTCATTTGCATTGTTTGGTAAACCACACAGAAAGATTAGTAAGAACCAATTAATAAATTCAATCAATCAAAAACAAGCATTGGTTGAGGTAGAGTTTTCTATAGGGAAGGCGCAGTTTAGAATTGTACGTGGTATAAGACCAAACACGTTTGAAATATGGAAAGATGGCAGCATGATTAATCAATCATCGCATGCAATGGAATACCAAAAGATTCTCGAGCAAAACATTCTGAAACTTAATCATAAGAGTTTCCATCAAGTCGTTGTGTTAGGTTCTTCCTCCTTCATACCTTTCATGCAACTTAATGCTGGACATCGTAGGAATGTTATAGAGGATCTTTTGGACATTAATATATTTTCAAAAATGAATATTTTATTACGAGAAAGAAACTCTGTACTAAAAGAAAACATTAGTAAAATTAATAATGACACTAATATTGTAAAAAGCAAAATAGAACAACAAACTAAGTACATAAAAGATATCGCAGCGCTTACTCAAGAAAATAAAAGTAAATATGAAAAGCAAATCAAAGGTGGTAAAGAAAAAATAAAAAACTTACAAGATGAGAATAATAATATTAGTAAACATCTTGAAGAAAGCACTGCTTCTGATGAATTAAAAGATATACAAAAAGAAAAGAATAAAGCCATAGCGCACATTGCTGAAATAAAACAAGAAATGAAAACTATCGCCAAGCGCGGATTGTTTCTAGAAAAAAATGATGTATGTCCAACGTGTGATCAAAACATCGAAAATAAAGATAAACTTATATTTGATACTAAAAATGAAGCTTAT
>NTLX01000068.1_pt1 | contig 20460 bp, 25 predicted proteins | sample 1251771 | NCBI WGS metagenome assembly NTLX01 (sample SAMN07250028, study PRJNA358725) | marine metagenome | isolation source: viruses from ocean water | place: Pacific Ocean: North Pacific Subtropical Gyre | collected 2015
CTCGCATGAGCTGCAAACTTGACCACACTGCCGCCGACTACCAGGTAGAGCTCGTCTTCCTCGAGGTCGTTAAATCCTGCAGTGGCGTGAAAGTCGAGCTTCACATAGCTGTTCTTCCCGCCTCGAGGGTCAAAAATAAACCCTTTGGACTCGCTGCCGTCGTTGTAGAAACCTATGTAATGACCTTCCCAGTAGAACCCTATGATTGTGCTAGGCACCAAGGCTTGCCACTGGTCACGAGTTAAAATGCTCTCGGTTGCTAGAGTCAGTGAATTGTCTGTTGCGGCAACAAGACCGTCCGGGCTCGCGTACATCACGTAACCGCCCATATCGACCACACTGCGCTTTGCCACACATGACAAAGTCGAGTCGATTTCAGTCATCGCCATAGACTCAGGGTCAATACCCTGAATGATCGCTGGCTTCTCTTTCGTAAGAACTAATACCCCAGTATTTAGCGAGGCGAGGGCAACGATCTCGCTTTTCATAGTAAGCCGAAATGCTGTAGGGAAAGCATGCGGCTGAAACGCCTCAGAGAACGCTACAGTCTGTCCAGCGAATCCTGCTAGGAAACCATTGGGTAGAGAGATTAATCCCTGTAGCGGCCCGTCTGGGTGCTCTGAGCTATTGTCATCAGGTGGTGCTGCAAACGAGGATGTAGGTATCTCCTCGCCAAGGTTGAGCTCGGCAACAGAATCGGTGAATGTGTCGTTATTTAGCCCAATAGTCGACACAAATCGAAAGACGCCGTTTGAGTCTGTTCGATACACGCGCTTGAACGCTAGGTTAAAAGCACCGCTGGGATTAGGCGGGAAATCGACAATAACGGACTGATCTGAGAACACACTCACTACCTGGGAGAGTAGGGCGGTGTTGGGCGGTCCTTCCTCACCAAATGCCGAAACATAAGTAAAAATATATGACCTGGACTGCGGCACCTCTGTGTCACTGACTGAGCTCGTGCCCGTCACTGTTACGGCATCAAAAGCTGCCGGTGTGGGAATGCCCAACCTAAAGAACGTGCTGTTACCCACCAGAGCTGCAGTGGTCATCCTGGGAAACCCAGAAGCTCCACCTATCCCGGTTATGTAAAGTCTTTCATGGGGATCTTCAGCGATAGGAGAGCGGACAATGTTGATGTCCTCATTGCTACCAATCCAAATAGAATCGCTAAATTTAAAAAGCGTTTTGGTTGCTGCAGATATCGTGAAGGATGCTACCGGCGTGATAGACGCGCTGGCATTCGCTTTCCATGCCTCGAGGCGACCTGAGTCTAGCCTTGAGTTGGTAGCCACCGTCGCCATGTCATTTGGTAACAGACGATCGGAAACCTTGGGCGCCTTGCCCCCAAATGTCTGCAATCGAAACCCGGTCACTTTTCTTTCCTCTTGTCGAGGATCCCTTCAAACGCTCCGCCGCCAAAATAAAAACCGACGATCGTGAGCATGATCCAATCTATTTTGAATGCTGAAATAATCTCCTGAACCTGAGCAACGTCCTTCTCGAGGAAGAAAAGCGCCAGGACCATCACATAGCTTGCGACAAACGTCAGACCAAATATTAAAGCCAGGTATCGCTGAGCCACTTTGAACGGGGCATAGCTTGCCAGGAGATCAGTCTTTGCTTTTGTCTTAGCAACGATCTCTTCTTCTTTCGACGTATGCATGTCATCGATAAGGTTTAAGCCTTTCGATATGACATCGCCGGAACCTAGTATCGTTGAAAGAACGCCCATGACTATTCGCTCGCTATTTGTTCTAACCTTGCAGATTCATAAGCAGCTTTCGTAGTGTCGTTATGGACTACGTCACAGATAGCTTTAACCTCTGCGCTTGCGTCTGACCAATCGTCTGCTGGGGTTATAACGTGACGGCGGAAAGAGCGATTCAGCTCCGTACCGTCTTCGGTAATGATTGTCGCAGTGCGTATCTGCACAACCTTCCAATCACCAGCGTCCACTACTTCGATCTTGTCTTCTTTAATAGTTTTTTCTAATTCCATTTTTTCTCCTTATGCCGCGATGTATGTGGCTGTTAAACGCAGATCCGTACCAGATACAATTCTATTTGCGAAAGATGTAGACACTGAGGTTCCTGAGCCGACATAAACATTTATAGTATTGCTGTTGTGATCAATGATTCCCCATGCATCCGTTAAAGAACCAGTGCTTAGGACATTGAATGACAAATCAACAGACGATGAATTGGAGGCGACGTTCAGCGATTGAAATGGCACGGTGATTTGCAGGACTCCGTTAGGACTACTAACGCTAGAAACAATAAAGTAGCCTGTAACAGTTACTAAACGCCCAATCTTCGTATATTGCATATTGTTATAAGAGCCGTGGAGAGTGATGCTCCCGCTAACGGAACAATTGAAACTCGTTCCGAATACCCCCTCTTCATAGTCGTCAAACAGAACAGATGTCGCTCCGGCATGGCTTGAGGTCGCCGAAAAGTCTATGCCGTTACCGTTTGCAAACTTTAAGTTTCCAGCGTTAGTGAATCTGGCTCTTTCTAGGTCTGTTCCGCCAGTGGTATCGGTGCGGAAAGCGATATAACCACCGCCGCCGGTATCGTAACCGCCTACGATCCTCGCTCTTACACTGTCAGCCTTAAACTGGATCTCTCCTGTCGCGGAAGTGCCGCCACCGCCTGTTATCACATCGCCAGTGTAGACGTCGCGCCATCTTTTGCTGGTTGAGCCAAGGTCATACGCATTGTCTGTACCAGGCAAAAATCCTTGACTTGATTCACTCCATTGCAACCTTAGAGCGGCCTGTCTATATAGCTTGTAATCTTGGTCTACATTATCCCAAAGCGTGTTACCCTCTATCCCTCTGGCGTACCAAGCTGTTGCAGACGTGTCATAATAAACTTGTCGCGTTCCTGCTGTGTGATCTGCGGTATTGGGCGCTGCTACGTTGCCGTTTGCAAATTTGTTTTCAAAAAGACTGCTCGTTGCTAAAGAGCCAGAAACAGTAAGACGAGCGGATGTGGCAGCACCGACAGTAACTGTGCCTCCATCTACTTGCAGATTTAATGTGGCTGCCGCGCCATTGTTCCTTGAGCTGAGTTCATTATTGTCAATAATAAGGTTTTGTCCGCTTGTCGTTCCTATTTGTATTGCGTGATCTGTTGAGGAAAGCGATGCATCGGAAGTATTTGTGATTCTGATTTTATCTAAATTGGCAGTACCAGATAAATGAAGGTCTTTGAAGCGGTGGGTGCTGACACCTAGACTGATGTCATTGTCGATAATTCCAGCTTCATCTGCTGGCACCACAGCTTTTGTACCACCAGATAGACCCGCACCATTACCAGATGCAGGGTTTAAGACAAGTGTTGTTACTACGCCTGCGCGAGTTTGAAGGCTTCCCACGGTTGAACCATCTTTTCTAAAGTCTACAACCGTGCCGTCATTAGAAAGCCTGTTCAGAGACATTACAGTTTGACCATCTCTCGAATGGACTGCATAGCCATGGTTAAATAAGTTATGACCAGATTCTGAACTGCTTGTATTTAAGGCAGTGCTTGTAGTCCCCGCGAGAACATTGCCTGATCCATCAATAACTACTCTGCGATGTCCTCCAGAGTAAATATGTGTTTCATTTAATGTAGAAGTTCCTGTTGAGCCAAGATTTGCAGCATATCCACCTGTAATAGCGCTAAAACCAACAACCGGATGACTTGCTACTTTAAGACCTGATGGAGTTAAAAGATCGCCGCCTGCAGTCACGCTGCCGCTAGATGTGATAGCACCACTAGAGAGAGTGCCTGCAATATCAGTATTACCTGATTGGTCAATTAAAAATGTTTGTGTTGTTGTCCCTGCACTATCATCTTTAAATTGAAATTGCAGTTTTCCGCTAGAAGCACCTCTAATTAAGTAAACATCGCTAGGATCAGAAAATGAATTTGAATCTGTAAATCCTAGTGTTGGTGATGTGTTGTTGATATATATATCTTCACCATCAGTACCACCTGTAATTGTTAATTCTGTGCTTGTTATTTTTCCTGAAAATGTAGCAGTGCCTGTTTCTGTAATCTGAAGTATTTGATCTCCGTTATTGTTTTGGATGTTTAGCTCACGATTGGTTTGGTCGTTGTCAGAGTCAAATTTCAATAATATGTTTTGCGTACTCAGTATGCTTAGATTGCCTGACGCATTTTGAATGGTGTCAGTGCTAACACTACCCACGAAAGTAGCGTTTGAAGATGAATCAATACTCAAGGCATTTGAGTTCGATATTTTAAAGTCGAGACTCGAGCCGTTTATGTTGAGGTGCCGGTATGCACTGTTCGATCGATCGTAAGATGTAATGTTTCCAATGTTGCTCGAGAACACGAGCTCAACACCGGCGCCAGTTGTAGGCACGGCATCACCAGCAGCTCGGATAGAACCAGTGGTCGACAATAATCCGGTGACATCTATGCCCGTAGAGGTGGTTTCTAGTTTCTTATCATCATTGTGATACAGCTCTACTGCACCACCTACCGCCGCCTCGAAATAGCTCGCGCCACCAAAAGTTTGCAGAGACAAATTATTACCGCGAATAATTAAATTGCCAGTGCCTTGATCCCTGATGTGACTATTAGCCCCGTCATGAAAAATGAGAAGATCTTCGCCAGCACCGAATACAACTTTCTTCCCATCCGCCAGGAACAGGTCATCAGCAAGAGTCACCTCTTCATTCGCGTTGATCGTGATCGCCGTAGCGTCACTGGTATCGACGATGGTCCGGGATAGTTCCGCTAACTCACGGGCTTTAGTGCTCATTCTTCACTCTCTCCTGCAGATGCCCATGGAATTGTGGTATCGACGCTGTCGTCGAAGTACTGCTTTTGAAGTCTATCTGCGATTGTTTTTTCTATGCTTTCTCTATCAATCTCCTGGTTGATCCACTCCCAAACTTTAGCTTCGGACAAATTGTCAAAAGCCACAAAATCCGCGCTTCCTGGATCGGGCTCGAAGGTACTCATGCCCCTCTGAGACATTTCGTAAGTATGCGTTTGGTTCTGTTCGTCTATTTTTGAGCGGATGCCAGCGCATACCCAATGGACTTCAAACACCCCGCCATTGGCTGAGTGGTTCTTCATGCTCAAAATTCGCCAATCGTAATCAACCATGACTATTGCCCCGTCCATACGACAAAGTGAAAACCATGTCCGTTTACGTGCGAATTACTGATGTTGAACGTGATCGTGGCATTGCCATCAGTTGTCATGGCAAGCGTGACTCCGTTGTTATAGGCTTCGTGCAGCCGCACCGTAGTGATCCCACCAGCACCGCCCGCATTAATCCATTGGACATAGCCATAAGACTGACGGGCTTGCCAACCGCCGAACATATACATGCAGCAGCCTCCCTGAAAGCTCTGACCAAAATCGTTAGAGACATGAAACGACCTTGTAAACGAGGACGCATTGGCATGGTAAAATTCTTTGTACCGAGGAAGCTTCATTTGACCGCCTTCATCGGTTCCGCTGAAGCCGGGTATCTGAAAATTTCCCGAGCCTCCGGTTATCCCATGTGGTCCAAAAACAAAGGAACTCATTTACGCTTCCTCCTCTAAAGCTTGGATTCGAGCTTTCAGTGCGGCAATTTCCTTATTAGCTTCTTGTAGTGCCGCAACAATGATCGGCGTTATCCGACCGTAGTCCATTTGCATATAAACTTGCTTAACCTCGCCATCCGGCCCATCAGCTGCGGTCATCTCGTCTTCACTGCCGACCACTGCCTCTGGCATCACCTCGACCATTTCTTGCGCGATGAAGCCGAACTCGTAGTCGCCCTCGGGCTTTGCAATCCATTTGAATGAAACAGGGTTCATCTTTTCCAGTAGCGCGGTAGCACCACTTACTGGCGCAATGTCCTCCTTCAACCTACGGTCTGATGTAGTGGCATAGAACGTGCCGCTTGATGTGGTACTGATGGTTCCCACTGGACCATTGTTAGTGCGGAACTCTATCTGCACCCCGCCGCTTGCGTTATGGCGATTAAGATAGAGCAGAGCATTCGCGCTGGTAGCATGCGTGTGTGCCCCAACGTAGTGCCGGTGGGTACTGTGCAGACCTCCCCAGTACCATCCGTCTGATGTTACGCTGGTATGGTTTTGCCCTACAGTAATCGCGCCCGAACTAGCATGTACTTTTAGCGCGGATTCATTGCTGCTTGTTTCGACCCTAAAATTCATGGTCGTGTCGCCGTGGTCGTTGATCACGGTTTCAGCAATGCCAAACGTCATATATCGATAAAGGTTCGAGGTGTTATCAACGTCCCTGGTTATATCCCAGACCGAGTGATTCCACCCAGATTGCCCAGCGGTTATTCTGCGCGATCCAAACGTCAAAAAGTCGCTGTTGGCTGTCTGACCGTGTACCGCAAACACCCGCATGGTATCGCCAAGGCTGGTGCCTAGTGTGGTTTTTGCCTTGTTGCTCGCAATGACGCCGTGCGTCATCACGCTACCCGCTGGCAGACCCCCTAGCGATATGATGTCGTTCGCACCGTCCACTCTTACCAGGTCTTCGCTTCCGGCTCTTATGGTTATTTGACCTGTTGTATTTCGGTATATCGCTTCTGTAGCACTACCCGCTGCACTGTTTTGTGCGAATTGATAATTGTCGGCAAAAGCGGCGGCGCTTAGATACAGATTTCTGTATCTGTAAGACGGGTCGCCCAGATCAGCGTTACCGTCCACAAGATCGCCATTGTCATCAGTGGGCAAAATCCCGTTTGCATGGAAACGTAAACCATTGTGTCCAGAGCCGGTGGAACAAATAAATAAGTCGTTTGCGACTGTTCCTATTAAGCCTCGTGTTGTTCCTGCTTGTCGGAACTCAACCAACTTGCCCTGGTTGGTAAGCCTATCCAGCACTAAAGGCTCATTGCTGTCTCTAGTAATCCGTAGCGAGTTGCCATTGAAGTAAACTACGCCCTCGTTACCCGCCGCTGTGGTTGAAGTGCCAAACAGAATATTGCCCAAACTGTCGATCTTCATTCGGGTGCCTACAGAGATGGCGCCCTCGTGGGTGATGAATTCTATTGATTGCGCGTTGTAACTACTATTCGCCGCTGCTGCATTGACAATCTGCATGCCGGTGAACGTGCTATCGGTCATACCATATCGCACGTTTTTGGCGCGGTTAGCAGAAGCGTGTCCGGTTGAGAAACCCTTAGCAACAGTTGTGGTTGAGGCGTCCTCGCCTAGAACAACGTCACCGCTAGCAGTGATGACGAGGCGGTCAGCATCGTTTGTCTGAAACGCTAATATGCCAGTGCTGGCTTGCGCGTTAAGAGTAACTAAATCATCAGTAATCGAACTATTAGAAGTTGAAACTTTTAAGCCTCTGCCAGTTACAGAGGTGTTGAGAGCAACTTGAAAACCACCCATCACTGATAGGGTTTCTTCTGGGGCGGTTACCCCAGCACCAATACCAACATTACCGCTGAACGTGGCAGTGCCATTATGAGTAAACGCACCGCTGCCAGTGATTTGCGTAATTAACTGGCTACTAGCATTAAAGCCCTGGAACAGACTGTTGCCATTGTTTTGCACTTTTGCAGTGATTGCCTGCTTGCCACTGGCGGCATCCGCTGAAATCGTGCCGTTGTTTACTAAATTGCCAACCCGTAACTCTGTGGCGTCTACTTTGCCAGCGAAAGTGGCGTCACCGTCAGTGTTGAGGCTCAGTCTTACTGTTGGAGATGATGGATCAAAGATCCTAAAAATTGAGGCGTGGTTGTCAATGTTTATGTTTTCATTACTGCCAGCGCCCTTGAGCACAATCTCGCCACCCTCATTGGTAGCATCTTGCGTATTAACAGTAATAGGACCGCTTGTGATAGTGCCAGAGAACGTGGCGTTACCGCTTGCGCTAATTGACAATCGAGGTGTGCCGGATGTCCTTAGAGCGAGAGTCTCAAAATCAACTACTAACGGCTCGTAAGCAGTCAGAGCTGCGTTACCGGAAAATAAAATAGAACCGGATCCAGCCGTTTGCGGGAGAATCGCGAATCTGTCTTCACCAGAAGCCGCACTTACAGAAAAGTCCCCGTTCACCCTGGTATGACTACCGAAAGTAGCGGTCCCCGTTGTAGTCAAGCTATTCGCAGTAAGCGTAGTTGCCGCAACAGTGTTCGCCTGGGTAGCGCCGATAGGGGTGTTGTTTATTGACCCGGTGGTGATGGCGGTGCCAGAAATTGCACCACCTGTTATGCCAACCGCGGCACCGCTTTGACCGGTAAAGTTACCGAACACCTCGATGTCGATAATGTCTGCAGTCGTTGCGCCCGTAGTCAGGGTTACCCGGTTATTCGATGAGCTCACCGTATAGTCAGAGCCCTGCACCAGGCGCACACCATTCATATACACGTTCACCAGTTCGGCGTCATTAATGATCAGCGTATCGCCACTGTTATCAGCTCCTGAGAACTGAGTCTGTCCGGCGGTAGGGACAAACTGATAGTTTGTTTTGATTCCCTCTACAGTCGCTTGGTCGATGACATCCTGCAGCAAAGCTGCCGTCATCCTGAGCTCTACTATGTCGCTTGCAGAAAACGCTCGAGCCGTTGTGTTGTCGAACGCTCTCTGAATGGTGAAGTTGTTGCCAGACCGTGCCGTTGCCTTAACAACCTCGCGAACAGTCCCCGTGGCTTGCTGAATCGTCAGGTAGCAATAATCGTCTGCCCCGCTGAGAGACGGAAACGTGGAAGCGTCCGCAACCGTCAAGCTGGTTGCAGTCGTATTTATTGCTGACGCCAGGGTGCTGCTAGCGTTGTTAGTAAACTTAACGGTCATCGATTAACCTCATTCGTTCACGCTGGGCTCTTTGGCTCTGAGGATATTCAGCGCGAGCGCGTCCAGTACCGGCTGCACGTAACGATCTAAGAAGTCGTTATCCCATTGGCTGGGCGTCACTGCCGCTATTGCTGATGCAAGCGCTACGATCCCGCTGACGTAATTGAAGATCTCAACTACGGTCATCATGATGCGGTTACGACCCACGTAATCGTCATGCTGTCTGAGGCGCCTTTATTGACCACTGCAAATACCGTTCGGCAAAGCATGGTTCCGCCTGAGCTCGCGTTCAGAATCGCAGCCTCGGTGATTGCTGCAGTGCCTGTTCCCGCCGCAAACGTTGCGACGTAGGTCACATCAGCTCCAGACACTGTTGTGCTGGTGAGCGCGACTCGAGCTGACTCTGAGCCTAGTGCGGTCTGTGAAGCTGCAGCAGCAGTTGTGCTTGTCCCGATTGCCATATGAGACATAGCCGTAGCCGTTGCATCTTTCATGCGACTAGCCACATAGCCTTTACCGGTGGTGACAACTAAGTTGTCTACTTCTTGAACTACTTGGTCATTGACCTGGATGGTCAGCCGACCTTTCATTTCCATATCTGATTGAATTTTCATGAGTGCTTCCTCTATTCGTTAAATGGACTTAGGTTGAGTTGTGCAGCGTTAAGCGCTGCGTTGCTGAACAGTGCGAAACTGAAGTTCTCAGTTACCGTCACTGAATCTGATAAGCCCTTACCGACCTCCAGGTCTGGATCGTCGGTGGGCGCGAAGGCGTCCGCCAAAGCTTTCGCAAAGGTGATCGCCTCAGAATCTGCAAAGGTGAAGATGTTGCTTTTGTCGCCGCTGTAGTCTTTCGTAAAGGCGTCGACCGTTGCCGCATCATCCATGGTGAATGCATCTGTGAACGTTCTAACGAACTGAACGACACGAGAGTCTGTATCACTGAACGAAAACGAATCTGCTTTCGGTGTTTCAAAGCTCTGAGCTGGCGCGTCAACGATCGATGTTGAATCGGTCTTCGCGAGAGACACGCTGCTTGCGTGTGCTTCTGTCATCGCTTGCGAATCAGCTAGACCCTTGCCAAAGACAAATGAATCGATTGCTTCTGTATTGCTGAATGAGTCAGCAAAGTCTCTGTTGTAAGTAACTGCTCGAGACAGGTTTTCAGACATGCTGAACGAGTCATCGGATGCAGACTTAGAAAACGAAACTGCATGAGCCTCGGTTGGGCTATATGTATCGGTGAATGTTCGGTTGTAATCGACCGTTCGATTAAACACATCACCCATGGTGTAGATGTTTGTTTTTGCTGCGCTCGTGTCTTTTACAAATGCATCGACCGTCGCAGCGTCATCCATCACAAACGTATCTGTAAACGTCCTGGCGTATTGCACGGTCCTCGAGAGAACCTCAGTCATTGACTGCGTGTCGCTTAGACCTTTACCGACGTTAAGCGAATCTATCGCCTCAACATTGCTAAATGAGTCGGTGAGGTTCTTGCCTACACCAAATGCTTGCGTATCGGAAAAACCAAAAACATTTGTTTTGGCGCCAAAGAAGTCTTTGACGATTGCATCTACGGTGGCGTTATCGTCCAGGGTAAAGGCGTCTGCGAACGCCCGAACGTAGTCGACCTGGATAGCAGGGGAGTCCTGCATATCGAGAATATTGTCTTTACTAAGCTCGACACCTTTCGCCGGCGCATCCACCAATAAAGTGGAGTCCCGGTCTGCAGATTTTGAAAAAGCCAGGGCGGGAGCATCCACCATAGTGGCGAGAAGGTTTCTCTCGTGCCCACCCCGGAAGTATCGGTTCTTTGTGTCAGGATCGAATACAACTTCCGCCGCCTTCAAGGCAACGTTAGCCACGCGAACCTTCAGGTCTTTTCTGTAGACCTGGGCCCGTAGATCCCTGGATGAAACAATGATCTTAGTCAAAATCGTCCCTCACCTTGAATTTGATGAGGTCATCGACGGTCTGTATTCCGCCGCTCGCAAAACTTATTTCAATTTCACCTTCATAGACGCCAGCAGAAGGAAACGCAGCCAGCGGCATATCTGTGGCGCATGTGCCAGCAGTCCCGTTTGTGACTACTGTGTTGATCACTGCATTGATCGTTGTGCTGCCAATCGCTCGCACACGTAGCTTCACGGTCGCGCCGGTGATATCGATCGGTGCCCAGGTGTTACTGTTCTCCGGGTCGAGCGTTTGACCGGCTGCAGCGGTGTTGGAATCTTTGAGCGTGAAATTGAGCTCAGGGAGAGTGTCTCCCACAACAAAATTTAGGGTGTCGCTGTAAGCCATTAGATAAACTCCCGGTAACGTACTTTCAGAGTGCCACCTGAGAATCCGTACTTGACCTGTCGCACCGTTCTACCCACCTCGCGCTCATACAAAACTTTGTTGTTTGAAGCAGCGCCAGGGTTGGTAAAAGGTTGGTTTGGCATCATCTGCAAGCGATACAGGGATCCCTGGATAAGGGTCTCCTGGTGCTCTTTTGCGATGGAGTCAGGAAGGCTCGAGGACGTGCTAGTTGGTTTCAGCGTATACAGAACACGTAGCGTGTCTGTGTCATTAGGTATCGGCGCCAGGAAGAAAGACGTGTTGTCTCTCTGCGCGTAGAATCGCGGCGTACCTTGTTCCGTTTCATCACCCAGCTTCTCTAACAATAGATTGAAACTAGTGGGCTGCAGTTTGACCTGGTCCGCAAAAACATCAGTGATGTAGTTGAGCTCGGTTCCCGCGGGGACCGTAACGTCGTACTCGTTGATGCCCTTAATGACCGTGATGTTTTCGGGCTCCGGGATATACACACCCGTGCGCCTACAAAAATCAATTGCAGTCTCTCGAACAGCTCGCTCGATCAGAAAGTCAGGAGCTCCGGGAGTCTCCGGTCTGACCAAGCTGGTGAAGTCGGCGAAACGCATTACGCACGTCCAACGTTCACGTCAGGCGTTGACGGGGTTGGAGCCAGAGCTCCATCGATCTGCGCCTTAACACCCAAAGCGTTAGCGAAGCTCTGGTAGTGCATCATGCTGCGCTGGGCGTTACCGGCAAACTCCGAGTCTTTCTGGTATGCCCGATACAAGATGTAATCCAACAAGCAGTTAGCGTAAATATCGTCCAGCGTGATGGTTGTGGTGTCACTTCCAAAATTGCTAATCGCTATCTCGGCCGGTGCCGAGCTGAAGATGATTTCCAGGGTATCGCTAGACGCAATTGCATTGGGGTACACGTAAAACGTCTTAGGGTCCGCCGGATCGAAAATAAAATGCTCTACCTTCTTCACCGAATCCTGGGTGGTGTTGTGCCAGTTCGGAAGCGTTTCATCCAGGATCTTTCGATCGACCTGGGTTACCGCATAGCCGTTTACGTTCCTGACAACATCAATCAAACGCAGACCAGTAGTCGGTATCGTTTGCTTGGAGCCATCCACGGGCGTAAACGAGGCATTCTGCATGTTTGCGTCTGGGCGATGCAGTACAACCTCTTTCTGAGCGTCATTGAAAAACTTCAACAGCTCAGCATTAGGGAACCTAACGTTTGTATTGTCCTGCAGAATAATCGACGCTCGGTCGAGAATATCTACAACCTTAGTAGTCGCCATCTCAATCCTCCCATTCGATTACTTCGAGGTCAGGATCGCCTTTGAAATATTCGCTGTAATCAAACTCGTTGCCCGTGAAGATGTTCCTCACGCGCTTCGGCTTTCTGATTTTTGGCTCAGATTTCTTCCTGGCTTTTCCTGACTCGAGCTTTGCGTATTGCTCCTGCAGATCCGAAAGTTTCAAACGACGATCTAACGTCACGTCAAACTTCTCTTTCGCATCCTCGAAGATTTGGTCTTTAGTGGTTTTTGCTTTTGCCATGTTTAATCCTCAAAAAAAGGGGAAGGGGGAGCAGAGCTCCCCACCCGGTTATGGCTTATGTCCACTTACCAACGTACAAAGCGTCGGGTACAACGACCTTGGAACCGAAGACCTTCAGACCGCGCACGGCTTCACCAAATGTATCCTGCAAACGAACCGTTTCAGTGTTAGTGAATTGGGACGCGAACGAGATTGCTTTGGGGTGACCAGCTAGGACGTGGGTGAACCCAGCGTCACTGCCTGAGCCAGGCGTGAACAGCATGTTGCTTTGGTAGATCGTGAATCGATCCACAACGCCAACGCGACCGTTTCTGAGCGGTGATTCATCATCACCAGTTAGGTACGCTTGACGCAGCTCTGATTGCTTGAGCTTGGAAACAAACTCAGGAGACATGACGTAGAAACGTCCTTCTTCTGGAATGTTGAGCTCATCGAGAGCCTGGGCAGCAGCCAAGATGTTTTCCAAAATGTTGGAAGCAGTGATGGTTGTCTGTGAACCGATAGTGGTAGCACCAGCGACAACGCTAGCCAAAACAGAAGTCTCAACCGCCACGCGCATGCCCTCGGCTGCATCGTTAGACGCAGACTCAAGCAAATCGATGTCAGCCTGAGCTGCAAGCACATCATCGATTTTGAACGAATAATATTTCGCTTTATCGATGAGGAGCTCCACCTTTGCAGTGGTGAGTTCCTGGTTAGTGATGGATCCAGCGTAATCATTGATGGTTACGGCGGGTACGGTTCTGATAGTTACCTTGTCGCCTTGACCACTAATCTCGCCTTCATAATCCGTATTGGATATGGCTGGGAGAACAGACTGAGCATAGAACTTAGACTGCAATAATTTACTGAAAATTTCGGGGATGAAGTTTACTTCAGATGTTGCCCCTGTTGAAAAAAACGAAAATGCCATTGTAATTTACCTCACAAGAGTGCAAAAAATTAACGGCGGATATTTCCCTCCTTGTAGCTCTCCAAGATTTCGCGTTTATGCTTCTCGAATAATTCGTTAGGCATCCGCTTGATCTCATCGACCGTCCAGGACTTCTTTCCGCCACTCATATTTGACTTTCGAGCTTTTGGCATTTTTGGCGATGCCGCCTCTTTTGCCCGCTCCAAAGTTTTCTCTTGCGGCGTTGGGGCTTTCATTCCCATGTCTAACTTGAATTTTGAGATGACCGCGTTCACATCATTCGAGGTTCCGTTCTGCACCCACTGCTGGGTAGCAGCATCCTGTTCCTCGATCCAGAGCGCCCAATCAGAAGTGTTAGTCACATCCTGAAAGTCTGGGTGTACAGCTCGGATTCTTTCGAAATGTGCTTCCATTTCGCGTTCCTGCTGAGCCCTGGCTGCGTCCTGGTCTCTCTTCGTATTCAAGTCGGCATGTTCATCAACCCTTGCTTGCAGTCTCTGTATCTCGTCCAAGAGAGGTGTTGCTACGTCAGGATATTCTTCCCTCAACTGTTGCAATCTCTCGTTGTCACGAGCCTGTTCTGCAAGTTGACCCTTTAGCTCAGAAACAGCTTGGAGTAAGGCTTCGTTTTGATTCCTTAACTCAGAAGCTTCCTGAGTGGCTTGAGTCATTTTCCGCTGCGCACCTTTCATGGCTCGTTCAGCTTTCTCGATTCTTTCATCGAGAGCTGACAGTTCATTGGAGTCATCGCCGCCTTCCGACTCCTCTTCACTCACCTCTGAAGCTTCAACCTCAGCACTCTCCTCTGGTTCTTCGGGTGCTTCTTGAATCACTTCCTCTGGCTCTTGCTCAGTGTCCGATGCCTCGGGTTCAGCATTTGCTTTCGTAAGTTGATCCATCAGTTCTTGTGCTTCTGCCTTCAACTGCGCTGGATTTACCTTTGCCATATTGTTTTCCTCACGAGTCCCCCAGGGGATGTTCGTTACTCAATCGCGGATAGCCCTACAGGGGTCCGCGCCTTTTCCAAGACAGACTTCGCCTGTCCCTCTAGCTGGAGCATGTTTCGGAGCTCTAGGATCCGTCCCTGCTCAAGCCGAAAATTCTTTTCGTCCGAGTGCTCTAGTTTGTCGCTGGCGTCGAGTAACCTGTTACGCAACAGGTCCAAGACCAATGTCCATTGGGGCTGGCTGCTGAGCCATATCACCGCCTGGGACTGCTCCTGCGAGAGCTTGGTTTTGGAGTGCTTGTTCAGCCTGTAACCTCTCCTCGGATTTAATAACTTCATCAGGGTCGATATCCAACGATTGCGCTATATCGCGCAAAAGCTGGTTACGATCGACCAGTGCCGCATCCATGGGGTTAGAGACCAAAGACAAGAATTGAAGGAGTCTTTGGGATTGCACTTCCTTTTGAATGAGAGCAGTGCTACCTCTCGAAATCACCTTGAGATCGCCCTTGGCTTTCTCGTTGGTTCCAAATTCCATATTGAAATGGAACAGTGCCGAAACCATTGGTTCCAGCAAAAAATCATCGATGTTCTTGATAGTGCTTTTCAACGCAACGTTGGCAGCTCCCATCAGCATCGAAATACCCGTTGCCGTCTTATTTAACGAACGAGTTTGCTCACCGTGAGTATAACTCGGCAACGACGTAGTTTCATCTGCAAAACGACGAAACAACTCAACAATCTGATTTAATCCGTTAGCGTTTGCAACTGGCTGATAAAATCTAACTGCCGCCATAGACCCGTCGCCACCCTCTCTAAGGAATACGCGCCAGGGGTGTATGTCGGTTGGATCCTCTCCTGCAGCCAGAAGGTCTGTGTTGACCTCCATCATGGGCCCGGAGCTAAGCGCCAGGTTATCAATCCATATTCGAGTAGCCGCGTTCATGGTTGTCTGGCTGTCTCGCATCATGCGAGGTACGCCGGTTCCCCAGAACTGGTGAGGGCTCCGCTCATACGGAAAGATGTGATAAGGCACTCGATAACCCTGGATAGGGTTGAGCATCACCTTGATCACCTTCCCACCGGAAAACCAAACACAAGAAGAAAAATAATCAGAAAGATCAGTCCCTTCAGGAATATCCACGCCATGCTCTTCCAGTTCATACCCATCAATTTCACCCCAGTATTCGATAACCTCAAATCGGTTGCTGGACTCGGAGTATTCATTGATGCCGGCTATCCTACGGCGCGTTTTCTCGTGGTCTTCCTCAGTGTGGTTGCCTTGTCGGTTGTGTTTAATCAGATAGCGAATCATCTCGCCATCGAAGCCTGGTCTGTCTGCCAGGTCTCGTAATTGTGATCTCGTTAGGACATGACGCCGAAACAAGCCCTCGCAATCTTCCAAGCTAGTGCAATAAGGATCTGGATAGAGATCAAAGATCGAAACGCTTTCCACCTCGGGCATCGCTTTTTCTATTTGCGACAATGCGAATCCAGTTTGTCCTGTTGTGGGGTCTTGTATTCTCGAATAGCTCTGAACGCGATCGATACGGATTGTGCCGGCTTTGATCGCGCCAGATCCAAAAATTGTACTTTCTAAGATTGCTTCTTTGAGCTTCTGCTCGGCGTTTGCCTCAATCAATTGGTCATGTATTTCTACTGCCATTTTCTCGGCAGCTTCTTTAGCAATAATTTGTTCGGCTTCTAAAAACTCTTCCTCGAGCTCAGACATTCTCGCCGCGATGAGGTCTTCGTTGAGTTCGGGCGCCATTCCCCCGGACGCTGCAGTAATCTGCATAACAGCTTGCTCACGCATTTGCATTGCTTTGAGCGGATCAAGTTGGGGGATGGGGGTGGGCTCTATTCCGAAATAAGAATCGCCGTGCTGAAACAGCAAATCGACAATCCTGGAGTAAGCCGCCATAACTTTTGTGCGGGTTAGACCGACAAAGACTTTGCTGCGCGCTCCGCTTTCATTGAGCCTGGCTAACACCTCGGGCTCGTACATGCCCTGGAACTGGCGCAAATCTTTGAGCCATTCGTTCTCGGTCTCTTTACGGGCGTCTTTGTACTCAGTAAATACGTCGGACAGGCGAGAGCCTAGAGACTGAATCTCAGTATCTTGGGTGCCGTCTATATCTTCGACCGGCTCTTCAACGATTTGGAGCTCGCTCATATCAATACCCGGCTACACTGTCCACGCTTGTGTAGCGTTTTTGTATTATGTTGCCTCGAGGGCGAGGCATAGAAACGAGTCCATGTAGAGCAATTGCAAACGCAATTACCCTGTCATCATAGCATCCTTGCTGAGAATTGTAACTTCCTTTCTCATCAATAACATACGTGCGTAATTCGTTCACGAGCTCTTGATCGGCAATACCTGATTCGCCTTGCCGTAACAAAGCTGCCAGGTTGTCGATGATCAATGGCTTGGTTTTACTCGTTGTCAGAAAACCGCCGCGCTTTGTCAGTCGATCCCCATACGCATTGTCGACCGAGCTCTCAACAAACAGGGAAGGGTAGCCCGTCTCCTGGAGCCGGCGCAGTGTAGTCAAACCGTGATTGTTCCTCTCTACGATAACGTAGGCGGTGTTAAATCGTTGACCTAGTGAACTTATTACGTCTCCCCATTGAAATGGGTCAATGTGACCATGCCAACAGGCTACCTGGCGTCCCATCGAATCAAGAACCTGGGCGCACGAGTAGTCGCCGTATGCAAGCCCCTCAGCGACGTCTACACCAATCACATAGCTTTCATCTCGCAGCGGTGCGGACCATTCCTTGTACGGTCCATGCGAATGCGGTGCGAGCTCGCCGCTTCTGAAGTCGCCGCGGAAGTCCTCGGTGTAGCACTCGAGCTCCGCATCTTTCAGTGCAGCATCCTCAACAAAGCAGCGACCGCTCGTTAGGAAGCTCTCTAAGGGCGTAGAAGGGTATTCTTGCTTGAAGAGGTCTGATGACCCCAGCTCATCTAACTTCGCCCTACGGAAGCATAGCTGGGCGTCTGAGAGGTTGTATTGCTGGGCGAGCTTGTATTCCTCTGGTGTCGCCTCGAAGTACGGGTCCGGTTTACGCTGGTATTCGGGCATCCAGTACCAGGGAACAAAGCACACGATCCACTCCGTTTCGCCGCGTAGGCTTTTCATGCACTGGTCATAGAACCAGCCACCAGCGCCATTGGCAGTGGACTCAAGGATCACCTCTGAGCCCTCAGCACCAACCGTCTGCAGCAAGCCGGCGACAATGTCGGCGCCCTGGGGGTAGAACGCTACTTCGGATCCGTGGACAAATCGGTTTGTTTGTCCTCGACCGGTTTGGGTGCTTCTCGCTGTTCCCACTCGATATCGCGAGTTAAGCCCGTCAAAAACAAGTGTTTGAGCCGACTGCGACGATATTGGTGGTTTGAAAGCAGGGTGAGGTACTTGGTCGTAAAAAAAACGAACCATGTTGAAAATCGAGTTAGTCGATTCTGCCAGGTGCGAAAGTACGAAGGCGTTTGCATTGCGTGTCTGAGTTATCCTCCAAAAAAATCTGCCCTCCACGTAGGTACTGATACCCACCTGGCGAGCCTTGAGTACAAGAGCGCGTATGCGCCCGGTTTCTTTGAGCTGGGCTTCGAGCTGTTTATGAATAGCCACCTGACCGGGGTTTAGTTTGAGGGGAGAAATCTCACCGGTCTTGGTGACTATCCGTAATATATTTTTTGCGTAAAGCGGGAAGTTACCCTTCAGCTTTTTAGCAACGTCTTCAATCTGCATTGGCACTCGCACACACCTTGCACCACCAGTAAAAATCTTTATCCGGCAGATCACTACGCATTATGTTTATGCGCGTGCATACCAATCTGACATTCCCTCGGTCGTATCCCTGGGAAGGATCAATACGATCTATCGATACAGACATGTCTTCCTCAGTCTTCCATGTCATGGGCAATCCCGTTAGGGCGCACTTGCCATCTTGAGCCTTGAAAACCTCGTAGAGCGTTTCCATGTCTAGCCCAAATGTAAGGTCTCTTCTCTTCGCACGTTTTTTTGCTAAGTCCATCTTGTACTGCAAAAATCGATACGCAGACGCTTCGACATTACGAACCCTCGCTTTAGCCCTACATGGATTGCACCAGGTCTGGCTCTTGGGAACGGTCTTTGCTAGAGAAGCGCCGCATAGTGCGCATTCTCGATTTTGAGCCGCCACTCTGAGCCCCTGGTGAGTTCCTCAAACCTTGAAACAGCCTTCTTAGATTCACTCACCGCGACCGTATCCCCCATTAAATCCATACCGAGCCCAATGCACCCCTGCACGTCTTTTGAAAAGTTCGCAACATGTATCAAAATATGGGTTCGGTCAGGCACGTCTTTCACATGCCAGGTCTCTCCAAATCGTGGAGATTCACGCCAGCCCATCTCATACTCCCCGACCGGGATGCAGGAAACGTTCGGCGCATTGTCGAGCCATGGACGCTCTATCGACCAGAAAGACTCGTCACCCACATGCAGAACTCCCAAAGTTCCACGCGGGTGATAACAAAACCTTTCAAGTACAAGCGTCTTCAAGGTCTTACCTCTTCGTTTTTTTCTTACGTTTTGTAGCAGTCGTCGATTTCTTCTTCGATGAGTTGCCATAACTCTTTTTGTTTCCGTAGTTCATGCCCATAGTTGGCTCCTACCATTTAGTTTTGTGCGCCCAGAATTTTGCCGAGAAACGATCGTTGCCGGCTGGACCGTGCCTGGCGTAATACGATTTACGCCTCGCCTTGTCCTTAGCCGTCTTCGGATTTTTCCCAGCACCCTTGACGCCTTGTTGTCCGAATCTAATGATCCGGGTTTCTCCGTTAGCCTTTCTCGCAACCACAACATGCGATTTTGTTTTGTGGTTCGGAGTTCGCTTGGGTTTGTTGTATTCACTCACCCCAGCTCGCTCTAGCTTTGGATCCTTCTTCTTGCTCATTTCTTTTTCTTAGCTTTCGACTTTTTCAAAGCTTTGAAGTCCGCACCCGTGATCTTGTTACGAGGCTTCGCTACTCGAGCAATACGCATTTGCTTTTTTGAATACTTAGTTCCTGGCATTACTTTTTCTCCGACTTCTTAGTTTTCTTCCCCCGAATCAAATCAGCGTCAGCTTTCCTGGCGCCGCCTTTGCCGCTGACGAAGGAGTTGACCCTTCCCCTAGCCCAAGCAGTCATCGACACGTTTCGGCTCCCAGAGCTCAAATACGCGCCCTTGCCGCGGTTCAATACTTTCTTCAGTTGCCCGTAGGTGAACCTCGAGTTCGCTGCCTTCTTTCGAAGGAAAGCCTCATCCGATTTACTTACGGCTGCGCTTTTTTTTGGTTTTGCTTTGGCTGGCACGGCTCTTACTCACTTTTTTGATGTCTATGGGTAACCCTTTTTTGTAGCGCTCCTTCGTATCCATAATCTCGCGCTCTTTGGCTGACTTGTTCTTAGCCCCCGCCAGGTACTTCTTCGGCACCCCGCGCTTAGTCTTCGAGACTGCTTTGAACTTTCGCCTCACTTTTTCTTCCTAGAGCTCATGGCTTTTTTCTTTGCCGTAGCAGAGAGCTCCTTCATATGAAAAAGCGGTTTGCTGTTTTTTGTGTGGCGAGCTCCAGAATGCAGACTCCCGTCTGGCATTTTGTGCATCCCCCCGGTATGCAGCGTCCCGTCCCGAAAATAATGATTTACACCTTTTGCCATAACGTACTCTCATATCGACCGCCCCCTATCTGAGAACGGCGCCCCCCGGGGGCTAGTTCAAAATCTGCTCCTACTGCCTGATATAGCCTCCATGGAGCCAGGGTGTCTGACCGCCGGCGGAGCCTCCATCTGGCACCCCCGCCCCTGTACATACATACAGTAGCCAGGCTGGCTGGAGCCCCTCAGAAGGGTGCGAATCTTTACAAGATCCGTAACCCTCAATGTAAGTCCTTGTTTTGAT
>NTLX01000069.1_pt1 | contig 20158 bp, 18 predicted proteins | sample 1251771 | NCBI WGS metagenome assembly NTLX01 (sample SAMN07250028, study PRJNA358725) | marine metagenome | isolation source: viruses from ocean water | place: Pacific Ocean: North Pacific Subtropical Gyre | collected 2015
CCATGCCAGGAAGCATTACAGGTCCTCACAATGACGCCTTTAGAGACACTGCCAGAGTGTTTAGAGAGCCATGGACAGATAAAGAAAGCGCACGTGACAAATATTTCCGTTTTTGGATTCCAATGGAAGATAGAAAAATGGGACACGTATTTGAGGTTGAAAATGGGCCTTGCTTAACAGATTGGAAAGCTGGAGATGTGTTTATCACACCTAGCACTCCCATTCATTGTTCAGCAACTTATGGCACAGAACCTAGATACACATTTCTCATGAACGGCTATAACGAATCCGATAACGCAGCTTGGCATGATTATGCCGAGCATGATGTTACACACGTTGGGAAGATACAATGAGTAAACAACCAAGAGATGATGCAAACGCACCCATTCCCGTTTTAGGATTAAAACCTGGTGGAGGACAAGCAGTTAGCATTTCCACAACCACAGCAAGAAGTACAGCTATTAGTAATTCAATCAGAGTTGTAACACTTTTTAGCGATACCGATTGCTTTATTGAAACAGGAGATAGCTCAGTTACAGCTTCAACTGAAACATCACACTTTTTACCTGCTTCAACCTTGTTTGATTTAAGTTTGGGCAGTGAAACTGTTGCTAGCGATAATGATAAATTTATTGCAGCTATTACCAGCTCAGGGAGCGGAACTCTTCGTATAAGTGAGCGTGAGTAATGGCGTTAAGACTTAGCACTCAGCTTGCTCTTAGTCGAAGTAGTGTAACATTAACTGTTGCACAAGTAGCTGCACTAGAAGACATTTTTGGACTTATCACACAAGATGGTAGGTCATTCTTGCTTTCTCAAAATGAAACTAAATTATTATTGCAATTAGCCGATAAAAATGTAATGATAACTCAAAGTGGTGATGCCTTACTTACTCAAAGTGGCGGAAATATTTTCATCGACATGGATTTCTTACATACTCAAAATAGAAATCTGTTGCAGACTGAAGCAGGAGAGGATTTAAACATTGGCTAACAAGAAAATCACCGAGTTAAATAATTTAGAGACGCCTTCTGCTGCTGACGTATTTGTTGTAGTAGACATTGAATCTGATGAAACCAAAAAGGTTACTCTTGCAAACCTTAAACCTGTTATCGATACTATTGCGTCCTCTAATATAAACACTGTATCTGACAATGTTACAGCAGTTGAAACTCGCAGAGTTGCAAATGTCACAGAACAAACTGCAATAGAAGCTAGAAGAGTAGCAAACGTTGCTGTTGCTGCAAGTAATGACTTTGTAACGTTTACTCGCTTACAAGCAAATATTGATGTTGTTCAAGACAATGTGGCTGCTATCACAACCACTCTCGCTATAAAGGGTGATAGTGGAACAGATTCTGTCACTGTTGGTGGTGAACAATTAATTTTTAAAGGTGACACAGGAATTACAACCAGTGTTGGTGCAAACACAGTTACCATTGATTTAGACGACACATCTGTTACTGCTGGATTATATGGTGGAGTAAGCGGAGGAGTTACCAATGTTGCCTCTGTTACTATTGATGCTACAGGCCGTGTTACTAATGCTGCTAACGTTAGTGTTGTAACCAATTTAGATACCCTACAAGACAATATAAACGCGCTTGACACACAAGCTACTGCAAACCTTAACACCCTTGACGCCAACGCAGATGCGATTGAAGCAAGACGTGTAGCTAATGTCACTGTGATGACCAATGAGGATACTGCATTACAAGCTAGAATCACTTCAAATGTAAATACTCTTACAACAAATATTAATACACTTGATGCTAATGCTGATGCTATAGAAGCGAGACGTGTTGCCAACGTAACTGTAATGACCGATGAGGATACTGCATTACAAGCTAGAATCACCTCTAACGTAAATACCCTTACAACAAATATTAATACACTTGACGCTAACGCTGATGCAATAGAAGCTAGGCGTGTCGCAAACGTTACAGAACAAACAGCTATTGAAGCTAGACGTGTTGCAAACGTTACAGAACAAACAGCTATTGAGGCTAGACGCGATGCAAATGTTACAATACAGACAGCTATTGAGGCGAGACGTGTTGCTAACGTAACTGTAATGACCAATGAAGATACTGCGCTACAGTCAAGGTTAAGTACCAATGTAACTGCTTTAACTAACACTGATACTGCCATTGAGGCAAGAAGAGCAGCAAACGTAGCAGGTGCTGTATCAACAATCACAACTGACAACTTAACTGCCTCTAGAGCTTTAGTTTCTGACGGTAGTGGAAAAGTAGCAGTAAGTGCTGTTACCTCTACAGAGCTTGGACACCTTGATGGAGTTACTTCAGCTATTCAAACTCAAATTAATGCTGTTGAGTCAAGAAGAGCTTCAAACTTAACTGGTGGATCATCATTCACTGGTCAAGTTAATATGAGTGACGATTTAGTTGTAAGTGGAAACCTTGTAGTAAATGGTGACACTACTACTGCAAACTCTGTAAACTTAGTTGTACAAGATAGAATTATAATGTTAGCTAACTCAGTGGCGGGGGCACCTAGCGCTGATGTTGGATTGTTGTTTAATCGTGGTAACCAAGGAAATGCAGCTTTATTCTATGATGAGTCTGCAAAAACTTTTAAATTATCTGACACAAAAGATCCACACTCTAACACCTCATTATCACCTGTAACTGCCTCTAATTTAGATGTTGGAATAATAACAGCTGCTACTGTAACCCTTGATGGTGCTAGCGTAGCTACAATGATTTCAGATAATGTTACTGGAGCTATCTCTACTGCTAGCAAAGGTAATAACATGACTGCATCAAGAGCTCTTGTTTCTGATGCAAGCGGAAAGATTGCTCCTAGTGCTGTAACCTCTACAGAGTTAGGACACTTAGACGGAGTTACAAGTGCGATTCAGACACAGTTAGACGCTAAGTCTTCAACTTCTAATGCTGCAGCATTAGCTGCCGAAAATGTGGCTTTACAGTCTAGGCTATCAACAAACGTTACATCGTTTACTAATGAGGACACGGCACTTCAAGCAAGAATTACCGCTAATAATACTTTAACATCAGCAGTAGAAACAAGACGTGCAGCTAACGTTGCTGGAGCTGTCTCAACAATTACCGCATCTGATTTAACAGCCTCTAGAGCCTTAGTATCTAGTGGTTCAGGTAAGGTGGCTGTAAGTGCAGTGACCGCAACAGAAATTGGACATTTAGATGGTGTTACCAGTGCGATTCAAACGCAACTAAACACTCTCACAACAAATATTAATACACTTGATTCAAACGCAGATGCAAACTTTACACAATTAAATGCAAACTTAAATGTTTTAGATTCCAATGCTGATGCAATAGAGACTAGACGAGTTGCAAACGTAACTGAGCAGACTGCTATAGAAGCAAGGCGCGTTGCAAATATTGCTGGAGCAGTTTCTACAATTACTACAAGCGATCTTACAGCTTCTAGGGCTATGGTTACAAATGGATCAGGTAAAGTAGCCGTATCATCAGTGACCTCCACAGAGTTAGGTTATCTTGATGTAACAACACTAGGGACAGTAGAAGCAAGTAAAGCAGTAACAGCAGATTCTAGTGGCGATGTTTTATTTTCTGACAATGATGAACTAAAGTTTGGAGATAGTGGTGATTTAGTTATAAGACATAATGGTAGTCATTCACAAATCAGAGATCTTGGAACAGGCAGTTTAAAACTTGGTGGATCTGGAATAGAACTCAACAATCCTGATAATACTAAAAATGGATTAGTTTTTACTGTAGATGGTTCAATAGATCTTTATCACAACAACAATAAAAAGTTTGAAACCACAGCCACTGGTGCAACAGTTACAGGTGCAGTCAGTGCATCATCATTTACATCAACTGTGGCTACTGGCACTGCTCCGTTTACCGTCTCATCGACTACAAAAGTAACAAATTTAAATGCTGATAAACTCGATGGTGTAAATTCGAGTGCGTTCTTACGAAGTAATCAAGATGATACAGCCAGTGGAAACATTACATTTAATGATGATGTCAAAGTAAAATTTGGAACTAGTGGCGATTTAGAGATTTATCATGATGGCTCTGATAGTTACATAACAGATGGTGGCACTGGTAATTTAAAAATAGGTAGCTCTCAGGTTGAAATCTTGGGAACAAGTGAAACAATGGCCACATTCGAAGATGATGGTGCAGTTGAATTATACCACGATGGCGCTAAAAGATTTGAAACGACATCAACTGGTGCAAAGGTAACAGGTGGTACTGGTGATGGAACTTTTATTATTGAGGCTGATACAGATAATTCAGGTGAAGAAGACAATGCTTTACTGCAATTAATTCAAGATGGAGGTGCAGTAGGTGTAGATTTTGGTCTAGATTTAAATAATAAAATTTTTATGAAAGGCACAGGTGCTTCTGGTGATATTGAATTTAAACATGGAGATGAAACTTTAGCTATTTTAAAAGCAGATGGTGCAGCCGAGCTATATCATGATAATAGCAAAAAGTTTGAAACAACATCCAGTGGTGCAACAGTTACTGGAGAATTAAAAACAACGACATTAGAGATAGGGGGCACGGATGTAACAGCCACTGCAACAGAACTTAATCATGTTGATGGTGTCACTAGTGCGATACAAACACAAATTGATGGATTAGAAACGCGACGTAATGCAAACGTTACAGTTGCAGCCTCAAACAATGCAGCAGTAGAGACTAGACGTACAGCTAACATCGCTGGAGCTGTTAGCACTATTACTACTTCAGACTTAACTGCTTCAAGAGCCTTGGTATCTAGCGGCTCAGGTAAAGTAGCAGTAAGTGCTGTAACCTCAACAGAAATAGGTCACTTGGATGGAGTTACTAGTGCAATTCAAACACAATTAAACGCATTAGAAACAAGACGCACTAACAACATTGCTGGAGCTATTAGCACAGTGCTTACAAGTGATTTAACCGCAAGCAGAGCACTTGTTTCAGGGAGTGGCGGAAAATTAGAAGTTAGTGCTGTAACCTCAACCGAGATAGGTCATCTCGACGGAGTGACTAGCGGAATACAAACACAATTAAATGGATTAGAGACCAGAAGAACGAATAATATTGCTGGAGCTATTAGCACAGTTTTAACAGGCAACCTTACAACTGCAAGAGTGCTTGTGTCTGACGGTAGTGGTAAAATTTCTGTCAGTGATATTACAACAACAGAATTAAATAGATTAGACGGTATTGGTGCGACTATTTCTAGTAACACAGCTGAGTTAGCTGCAGGAATAGCTGGAACTAGTGTTGGTGGGTTTTCAAATGTAGATACAGATTTTAGCACCTTAACAAGTGCTAACGCATCTTCTACAGATGCTTTTGGTATAGCCGTAGGCGGTTTAGAAACATTTGATTTACTAGATGAGCCGACAGGATCAGTTGATACAGTCGACTGTATCGCACTGTCTTAAGAAAAGGAAGGTAAATGACAACTAGAGTTAGTCAATTTATGGGTGGTTTGGGCATTGATGCTCGTAATAAGCTGACAGTCCACGCTAACTCAACAGTAGTATTAGGAACAACAGGAGCTTCCGGCACAAGTAATTTGTTTGTCGGTAAAGCAGTTGTTGCTGGACTAACATTTCCAACAAGTGATGGTAGCTCTGGTCAGTTTTTAAAGACTGATGGAGCAGGCACTTTATCCTTCTCTACAGTTGATACAAACCTTGTTTCAGATACTTCACCCCAATTAGGTGGTGGCTTGGACATGAACGGAAATGATATCACTGGAACCACTGGTGATAGAATTATTCTGACAAGTGATGGCACTAACTCAGTTATGAGTATTAAAGGCGGTGGCCCAAACTATATTCAATTTTTAGATAATACATCTACAACAAACGCTGTTACTATCGCTTATCGAACTACTCCACATGATTTAAGAATAGAAAGAAGAGAGAATGGAAATATAATAGGTGAGTTTGGTGGAGATGATGGTCATGCTGCTTTATATTTTAATAATTCTAAAAAAATAGAAACCGTAACTGCTGGTATAGAAATTACTGGCACCCTTAGTACTACGGATGACATTACTACAACCGGCCTTAGGTTGAATAATACAGTTGGTAATGTTATTACAACAATAGGATCTCTTGCAAGCACAGACTTAGGTATTTTAAGAGTAAGTGCAGGAACTGGTAGCTCTGACTCGCACGGTTTTAATATTAAATATATGGGTTCAAGATCAGGAGTTAACAATTCGTTTTCACTCTTCATGGATAATCAAGATGGAACTGATATTGAAGCCATAACAGTTTTACAAGATGGTAAAGTTGGTATTAATAAAACAGCTCCAACCGAAGAACTAGAAGTCACAGGAAATATAAAAGCAAGCGGAACACTAAACGGACATACCATACCTGGCGGATCAGGTACTTTAGCACTAACCACAGATATCGCAGCTGGCACAGTTACCGAGTCAGGCACACAAACATTAACTAATAAAACATTGACAGTGCCGACCATAAATGCTCCAGTAATGACAATTCCTGATATTTCTGGAGGAGCAAATTTAAAAAATGGCTCTACTAGCGCTGGCTTCTTAAAGTTTTACGAAGATAGCGATAACGGAACTAATGCTGTAACCCTAATAGGGCCAGCATCAACTGCTGATGTAACTTTAACCTTACCTTCAGCTACAGATACTCTTGTTGGTAAAGCAACAACAGATACTTTAACTAATAAAACCTTAACAACCCCAACTTTAACTACCCCTGTTATAAACAACGGAGCAGATATTAAAAATGGAGCAACTAGCGCAGGTTTTATTAAATTTTTCGAAGACAGCGATAACGGAACTAACGCTGTAACATTACAGGGACCGGCATCAACTGCTGATGTAACACTTACGTTACCAGCACATGCAGGAACAATGGTAGCTGCAAATGCAAATGGAACCATAGCTTTTGCAAATGCTGAAATTACAAGCGTCATAAAGGCCGCACTTTTTAGTGGGGATGGGGGCGGATTGTCAAATGTTACAGTTTCCGGTACGGCTGCAGATAGTTTATTATCTAGTGATACAGACTGTGGAACTTTAACTTCAGCGAACACAACTTCTTCGACAGACGCTTTTGGTCAAGCGCTGTCACAGATTGATATTGCTGATTGCTTAGATTCCCCACCAAATTCACTAGGAACAGTAGATAACGGCGCATTGTCTTAATACAAGGAGAGAAAATAAATGCCTACACAATTACAATTCAGAAGAGGTACAACAGCCCAAAATGGCTCGTTTACAGGAGCCGTGGGTGAATTATCGATTGATACCGATACAAAAAATATTCGTATTCACGACGGATCAAATGCAGGAGGAGCAGAATTATTCCCATCTGGACTTATAATAGCAGCGGGAACAACTACACTACCTCCAAACGGAGGTTGGAAAGCCTGCGACGGAAGTAACATTAGCAGAAGTGATTTTGCAAGATTGTTTGCTATCATAGGAACAAGTTACGGAAGTGGAGATGGAAGTGCTAACTTTACACTACCAGATCTTAGAGATAGAATACCCTTAGGTAAAGGAACAAATAACAGTTCTTTAAATAACGCTCAGACAGGATCACCAGCAAATGGTACTTTGACATCTGCAGCTACAACCCCATCCTTTTCCACTAGCGGTGCAGGAACAGCATCTATTGGTGGTAAAGATACATCTGGTAACATCTCAGTTATTAGTGGTGGTTCAGTAGGTTCTCACACGCATACGGTCACGTTACCAAGCATGGTAGTACAGTATCTAATAAAAACATGAGCGATACTCGAGAGTTGGATCAAATTCAACAGGAACTAGATCAACTTCAATCTCGCAGCAATCAGAATAAACAAACGATTTCTGCACACGAAGCCGTATGCCAAGAACGATATGAGCATATAGCTAAATCCCTTGAAAATATGCACGAAAAAATTAATAAACTAGAGTCACTAGCTACACAAGGTAGATCTTCTCTCCGTACCTTGTGGTATGCCGGTGCGATAGTTAGTGCCGGAGCTGCTTTTCTTTATACATTATCACAAATTTTCCCAAAATGAGTTTTTTCAAAATACCTGTTAGCAGATTATGTTCTCGACTCCCTACACCAGTTGCATTTAATGAGGCTCAAAACTCCATGGTAGATGGGTTAGAGAATCACAGGTTTTTTGTAACAATATCCGCTCGAAGAACAGGCAAGTCATACGCAGCAGCTATATTAGCATTTGCTAAGTTATTAGAGCCTAGACAGCAAGTTATGGTTGTAGCACCTAACTTTTCATTATCATCCATTATTTGGGATTATGTGACTGACTTAGTAAAACAAATGGAAATTGAAGTTGACCGTTTCAATCAAAAAGACAAAGTTGTAAAACTTATAAATGGTAGCACCTTTAGATTATTATCTGCTAATAATAGAGACTCATTAGTCGGTAGAGCAGCAAACTTACTGATAGTTGACGAGGCTGCAATTATTCCCAATGACGAATATTTTACTCGTGATTTAAGACCTGCCTTATCTACTTATAAAGACTCAAGATGTTTATGGATTAGCACTCCTCGAGGTAAAGGTAATTATTTATTTGATTACTATTCGAGAGGAGATGATCCAGAGTTTCCTGATTGGGGTTCCACAATACATACTTGGAGATCAAATCCTTTATTATCTGAAAGCGATATTAATGAAGCTAGAAAAACTATTACTAGGGCTATGTATTTACAAGAGTATGAATGTGAGTGGACAACTACAGAAGATCAAATTTATCAAGGCTTAGATGAGAAAAAACATGTTAATGATTATGTTGGAGATAGATTTTTAGAGGTTGTTGCAGGACTTGACGTTGGATATAGAGATGAAAATTGTTTTGTTGTTATTGGGTTTGATGGGGACAAATATTATATAATTGATGAGTATATTTCAAGAGAATCTACAACTTCTGAGTTAGCAGACATTGTTAAAGAAAAATTAGACTTTTGGAATATCGATACTATTTATATTGATAGTGCAGCTCAACAAACTAAGGCGGACTTTGCATATGACTATGACATTTATTGTGAAAATGCCATTAAATCTGTAAATGACGGTATTTCCTCATTACAAGCACTTATAGAACAAGATAGATTGTTATTTGATACTGAGGGCGGCATGCATTGTTTTTCTGCAATGAGCAGTTATAAATGGAATCCTAATACTGAAACTCCTAAACCTGTTCACGACTGGTGTTCTCACCCTTGTGATGCTATTAGATATGCTATATACTCACACCAAAAAATGAGTGCAATAAGTGTCTATGCCAATTAGGATAATCATATTATGCTACAAGAGGTGGGGAAATGTAAATGCAATTGTAAAGGCTTTGCACAAATATTTTCCTATTACAGTTATAAATAATTTAGAAGGGCACACATACACTAATCCTGACGCAGAAGTTATAAATAATGACGCAAATAGGTTTTGTATGGAGCGTTGGTTAAAATGCTATAGTTACCCTGAGCCGTTTAAATTAATTTTAGATGATGACACACTTATAAGTCCTACAACCATAAAAAATTGGTATAAAGAGGGTCATCATTTAACTGGTATTTTTGGGTATAAAGGTGTTAATGCTTGCAAAAATTATCATGAGTTAGAAAGATGCTTTAATATAAGAACAGAGGTTGACTTTTTGGTAGGATGTGCTTTAATGGTAAGACAAGAATCATTAAATAAAATTAAAAAGTATTTAATAAAGTCTGATTACCCAAAAAGAGGTGATGATATTTTAGTAAGTTATCTTATAAAGAAACATTGTAATACAAAGTTGTACACACACCCTGGAGAATATTTAAGTTTACCTGAGCATAATGTCGGATTAAATTTAGCAAAAGAACATTTTTCATTAAGATGGCAGGTTGTAGAAAAGTTCAAAAAATTGGGTTGGACATAGGTTGTAGAATTGATTTATTATGAACACATTAAAAAGATTTCCAATAAAATATATTAGAGATTTTATTAAAAAAGATTATAAACTTAAAGATGAATGTTACATCTGTGGAGAGTCTAATAAATTAGAATTGCATCATTTGTTTAGTGTAAGTGAACTTTTTAGTAAGTGGTGTGTTTCTAAAAAAATTAATAATATTGAATCAGTTGATTTAATAAAAGAAATAAGAATAGACTTTGCTCAAGATGAAGCAGACAAACTTTCTAATGTGAACTTGTATACCTTGTGTAAGACTCATCATTTAAGATTACATACTATTTATGGACAAACATATGCAAATCATTTGGTTCCAAAAATAAAAAACTGGATACATGTTCAAAGGGAAAAATATGGCAGAAATTAAACCAACATCTACTTTTAGGGAGTGGTTAGCAGAAAAGCTAAATCCTGCACAACCCTCTATAGCTGCCCTTGAACCTTATGCATCTCCTGAAACTATTGTTGATTTTGAACAAGCCTATCGTGAGGTAGAAATTGTCAATAGATCTGTTGAGATGTGCATAAACGCCCTTACAGAAATTCCTTTAATTGTTGAGGGAGGCACTCCTTCCAAAAAGGTTAACAAGATATTAAACTCTCGCCCAAATCCTTTTGAGGACAGAGCCAGATTATTCAGAAGAGCTTTTTTAGACTATTTTTTAGATGGCAACGTATTCTTTTATTATGACGGTAGTGATATATTTTTACTCCCAGCTAATGATGTTGAAGTAGTTCCAGATCAAAACACTTTTGTAAGACAATATAATTATCTTATAAGCAATCAACAATCACAAGATTTTTATGGTTTTAACAAGCAAACCAGAAAAAGTGAGTCTATTGTATTTGAACCCAACGAGATCATTCATGTTATGAATGAAAATGAGTTAAGCATTTTCCGTGGAACAAGTAAATTAAAAGCAACACAGAGATTATTAGAAGTTTATTATTATCTTATAAACTTTCAAAGACAATTTTTTAAGAACAACGCGATACCTGGATTCGTACTGACTACAGACAATATTTTAAGTAAAAGGGTGAAAGAACGCCTTTTAGAGAGCTGGAGAAATTCATACACAACTATTTTTGACAACGCCCGAAATCCTGCTATACTGGATGGAGGATTAAAGATAGATCAATTCTCCAATGTGAAATTTGACGAGTTAGACTTTGAAAATAGTGTTGAAAGAATCCAACAAGATATCGCTAAGGCAATCGGTGTTCCTTACGTTTTATTGAAGTCTGGCAACAACGCAAATATTGATGCTAATCAAAAGTTATTTTATCAGCATACAATATTACCAATACTTAACCAGTTTTGTAGCGCGTTTAAGCACTTTTTCAATGGTGGCGTAGAGATAAGACCTGACAAGATGACTATCCCAGCTCTTAGACCAGAGATGAGAACTGAAGCAACTTATTATGCTACATTAGTCAATACAGGTATTATGACACCTAATGAAGCTAGAAAAGGATTGAGGTTACCTAAAATCGAAGCACAAGATGAGATTAGGGTACCACAAAATGTTACAGGTAGCGCAACAGACGCTACTCAAGGGGGCAGACCTCCACAAGAGTCTGAAAATTCAAACGAAGAGGAAACAGCAGATGAGCGATAAAAAGTTTTACTTAAACAGCTCTTTTGAAGCCAAAACTTTAAATAAGAAAAGCAAGGCTTTAAAGATAGCTGGATACGCTAACACCACAGCCAAAGATAGAGCAGGCGATGTAATCACTGCAACAGCTTGGGCAAAAGGTGTTGATAACTTTAGACGCAATCCTGTACTTCTTTATCAACATAAGCATGATTGTCCTATTGGGAGAGTTAATGCTATCAAGGTTGATAAAAAAGGTATTTTTGTTGAGGCTTCAGTAAGCGAGGCTGCTGAAAAAACCCAAGGAGTGCAAACACTTATCAAAGATGGTGCGTTAAAAAGTTTCAGTGTTGGATTTAGAGTTAAAGATGGAAACTATGATAGGGAGGCTGATACAATGACAATCACAGATGTCGAACTTCTAGAAGTTAGTGTTGTGAGTGTTCCATGTAATCAAGATTCTCTATTTAGTCTATCAAAAAGTTTTGAATCCGATAGCGAGAGAAAAAATTTCTTAAATCAATTTACTGACAAAGAAGAAACCAAAGCCCACATTAAAGCTGGTATTACTGATATGTCTTCAGGACATTATCATACACTAGAGGTTGATGAAAACGGTGATGGTGTAACAACATATGCTTCACATAATGAAAATCACTTTCATCTTGTAAAGTCTTATGTAATACAAGAAGCTGAAGGTCATTCTCATGAAATTTCAATGAGTGCTGTAGCAGTTCACGAAGCTGCTATGGAAGATGATGCCGATGCAACTGTCAGTGAAAGACCTCTGAGTCCTAGTGAAATGACTGCTACTGGCGATAAAGAAGTAACAGAAGAAGAAACTAAGATTCAAGAGACAGCTACTGAGGAAGTCAAGACTGAAGAAGTTAAGACCGAGGAAGTAAAAGCTGAAGAAACACAAGATTCTGATGAAGTCGAAAAAGAAGAGGAAGAGTTTGAGACAGTTGATCCAAACGAGCCAATTCCAATGATTAATCTACTTTCAGATAATGGCGATGATGTTCAAAATGGTGCATTAGTTGAACTCAACGATAAAACCTACAAAGTCGTCAAAGTTGCAACTGACCAATCGCCAACTTTTAAATTTTTAGAGGTTGACGCAGAAGGTAATAGTTGTGATAATACGTTAGATGTTGACGTTAAAGACATTAAAAATATAGACAGTGAAGAAAAAATGAGCGAAACCTCTCAGCTTCACAAAGATTCCGACAAGGAGGAAACCAAAATGGCAAATCAGGAAATCGATACTCCGATAGATCTTACCCAAGCATCTCAAACAGCTGCAAAAGAGATCTCAAATGCTGAAGCAGAAAAGACTGTACAAGCCGATACAGCCCCTGTAGAAGAAAAGCAGGTTGCTCCAGCCAAGGTTGAAGTGTCTGAACCCGAAGTTGCAAAACTAGTCGAGAAAACTGGTGAAGCAATCATTAAAGAGGCAGACGCTAAAGACAAAACTCAATCAGAATATACACCTAAAGAATCAGGTGAGGTTGATGAGTTAAAGGCACAAATAGCTACATTTAAGGATCAAATCAAGTCCTTAACTGATTCCAAAATGAAATATCAAGAGGCAAGCCGCAATCAGTCTCAATATTCTGAGAAAGATATGGCAAACGCATATTTACTTGCAAAATGCATGAACAAGCGTGATGTTTTTGATACAAAGATGGGTTCAAAAATGAAAGCTATTACATCCGTTGATCAGTTTTTATCAAACTTTTCATCAAATATTTATACAGAGATGGAACAGCAATTAGTAATTGCACCAATGTTTGAAAGAATTTCAGTGGATGCAAGAAACTTTAGAGTACCAGTCGCTGACGAAGATACAGATGGTGATGTTGCACAGTTTAAGTCTGGCACATTTGCTACAGGTATCGCAGATGCTACTAACGTACCGACCACTAATCAAAATACTATCTCAGCTGTGACTTTCACACCGCATAAGTTCATGGCTACTACTCACTTAGCTAAAGACGAAGAAGAAGATACAGTATTACCATTACTAGACTTCTTAAGAGCTGCTGCTACTAGACGTCTTGCAAGAGCTATTGATAAGTCAATCCTAAGAGGTACAGGCGCATTATCAGGATTTACAGCAAGTCCAACAAATGCAATTTCAGCTGGTACAGGTTTTGCATCAGTAATTGAAGGCTTAACCAACTTAGCATCTGACGCATCATTATCAGTTGCAACAGGTGGAGCAAACGATAAAGTTGACCCATCAGACATCGCAGGCGCTAGAACTTCTCTAGGCAAGTATGGTCTACAATTAGGTGATCAGTTAGTATACTTAACAACTATTGAAGGATACAATAGTTTAGTACAAACATCAGACTTTAGAACAGTTGATAAGTTCGGTCCAAACGCAACTTACTTGACAGGTTCAGTCGGTGCAGTATACGGTATACCAATACAGATTACTGAGTTCTTAGACAATGTAGGATCATCAGGAAATCACGTTGGGTTGCTAATGTATAAGCCTGGATTCTTAATTGCTGAAAGAAGAGGTATGGAGATTGAGAGCGAGTATGAACCAAGACAGCAGGTCACTGCAATGTACATGAGTACACGTTTTGATTTCAGACCTCTAACTACTAACTCCAATAACGCATTGGATAGTACAAAGTACCCATATGCAGTAGTAGTAGACGCTGGTTAATAGCTAGTAAAAGACACTACTATCGTACACAGGGGGAGGTGGGTAACCTCCCCCATTTTTATTTTAAGGGAGAATAAGAGATGGCTACAATTGCTATAGAAATAAAAGACATGAAATCCTGGGATGAAGCCGAATATTGGCTCACCACACACGGTTGGGGGCCTGAGCTTATCGCACAACAAAAAGAAGCTTGGGATGCCGCTGCAGCTCCTGCTCCAGCGCCTAAGCCTGCACCCGTAGCTGCCCCAGCAGTTAAAGCAGAAGTTAAAAAATCCACCAAAAAAGCTACTAAAATAGACGCTTGGACATAGGGGATTGAGAAATGGACAGACACGAAGAGGGGCTTGGGCGTTACCCTTACGTAACCCTGCCACAAGTAAAAAGTTATTTAAGTATAAATAGTAATACACATGATGGAACTTTATCTAACATAATTAATTATGCTACTGGAGTTGTTGAACATTATATAGGTCAGCAAGTTTTAGCTAATGATTATGTTGAGGTTTTTGATGGGGGAAAATCAAGTGTGTTTTTAAGCAGACTTCCTCTCAGCAATGTTTATGAGGTCACAGAGTTTGATGGCATAGAACACCAAACTCTTGATGACCCAGCAACTAATGGTATGCCAAACGTACAAGACACAGATGAGCTTTCCTTGACATTTAATAATGACGCACATTTAAATTCAAGAGTAAAACGTTTTGGTAAATCAAGTTTAGAAGTTGCAACCGCAGATTTTGTAGAAAGCGCCACAGTGCCTGATCAATTAAAATTTGAAGAGGGCGATTTTACAGTTGAGATGTTTATTAGAGTTAATGGTGCGAGTTTGCCAGAACAAGAAATATTTTCAATTAACACCGATGCGACAAATTCTTTAAAATTTTCTGCTAACGGAACAAGTGGTTTGAAAATAGAAGGCACGGTAAGTGGTAGCACTGCAACTGTAAAAGGTGCTAATACTCTAATTCAAACACAACAATTTGGAAGAAGAGAGTTTGCTCACGTAGCTGCATCTTTTAACAGTGTTAGCCAAAAAATGTTTTTGTATTACAACGGTAATAACATAGTTACAACAACAGGTGATACTTTTGCCGTAAACAACAATACTTTTACTACAAATGTTATTTTTGGAAGAAACTTTGCAGGATATATAGATGAAGTTAGAATAAGTCAAGCACATAGGTATAGTGCTGAATTTACACCACCTACTCAACGATTCCGACCAGATGAAAGCACCGTTACTTTAATTCATTTTGATGGAAAAAATGATGCTACAGAGGCAAAAGATGTTCACGCTGCAATAAACCAATACAGCTTTTCAAGAGATAGTGGCGAGGTTACTAGAGATACTGGAGATTTAGGTATTACAGGTAATTATCCTACAACAACAAGATCATATCCAGCACTTACATTAGGAGGCCCACCAAAGTTTCAACCATATCCTAGTGCTGTAAAAGTTACTTATCGGGCGGGTTACGAAAGTGCTGAAGTGCCTTATGACTTACAAGTAGCTACACTTGATATGATTAAACTTTTTCATAAACAAGATCAAGAGAAAAAAGGATTTTCATTTGAGGGCGAAAGAGGAGATAAGTTTGCTCTTGCAGGTAATTTTCCCCCACATATCAGAAGAATTTTAGACTTATATAGGGTAATATAATGGCTGTTAGACCTATTCAAAAGATCTTTACAACCTCCCAATTAGAGATTAGAAGAGAGCTTTTTGGAGTTTTTAAAGCTCGTAGAAATGATATATTAACCCTTGAAAAAACTCTCCAAGCCAAAAAAGCATTTTTAAGTGTTGCTGCTAAGATACGTGCACCTGGAGGAAATCCAGCGTTATTACAAGTCGCTAAACAACTTAATCAAGCTGGCACGAGAATGTTTAGCTTAATAGAAAAAGATTTAGCTGGTAAACTTGGTGATGGTAGGTTGTCTGATAGACCTGGAAAAGGATTGCAGCCTGACTTTGTCGTTATTGATGAAGGAGGTAACCTGACTCCTGCAGAGTTAAAAGCTATTGATGTAAGGGCTGACTCTTTTGATTCCACAACTGGAAGTTTTGAAAACCTAAGATTTGGTGGTGCTGCAAAAGGATTTGATTTAGGTGGTCAAACAGTTACAGGTAGTAGGCAGCAGATTGCCACAGGACTAACGAGAAGCAAGGATGATCGTGGTAGAGATATTTTTGGCTTTGAAGATACTGAAGTTGATTCAGGGCCTTTTCTTAATGCGTTAAGAGCAGCAAAAGGGGATCCTTTAAAAATTATAAAAGCGTTTGAGCAAAATGATCCAGCAGCCCAGGCATTTAAAACAAATTTAAATTTAAAATCTCAAACTATTGATATACCTATTGATGTTGGGGGACAAACTAGAGTAACTAGAATTTTTTATAATTTTAACACGATTAAAAAATTAGTTGCACAAAAGAAAATCAAAATTGAAGCCAAAGAAACTAAGTCTGGAATAAATATTAGATTTTTCTTTTTAAGAAGTACAATACTTGAATCACTGAGATCTGCTGATAAAAGTTTAACTAGAGAATTAAGAGATGGGCCAACAGGCGCATTAATCTTAAAACAGTTAGCTGACGCTTTTGCTTTAGTTTCTCCTGCTGAAATTGCTGAATTGAAAAAAATATTTAAAGCAACAGGGTTTGAGGTAGCAATAAGTTTTTTACCAGGGTCTGCGATTGTTGCAAGGGGTAGTGTATTAAGAGCTAAAAAGAAAGTTACATCTGCGCAAGAACCAATGCAACGTGCTATATCCTCTGTTCAACTTACAGCCTTAATTCAAAGAAGGTTAGCACAAATAATGCCTAGAGGACCTGAACGAGGTCCGCCTTTGTCGCCTAATATATTAACAGAAAGAACAGGTAGATTTAGAAAAAGTGTATTAGCACAGATAGTTGGTGGAAGAAATAATTTAATTAGATTTACTTATGATCCTATTTATGAAACTTTTATTGATACTGCCCGTAACCCTGATAGGTTTGTTGGAAAGGCTATAAGAGAAGTGGCATTACCAATTTTAGGTAGAAGATTTCAGATTGTGAAACAATAATGGCAACATCAAGAAGGACAGAAATAATTGATTTATTAGTAACGCAGTTAAAAGAGATTGACGGCGCACAGTCAAGTTTTGATGGTTCATACACCTATAATTCTAATATTTTTACCAATGTATTTAGAAAGATTAAGTTTATTGATGAGGTAAACGATTTTCCAGCACTTTATTTAAGTGCAGGAACCGAAAATCGAGATTTTAATACTAAAAGTTTGACGGTTGCAACGTTAGACGTTACTATAAGAGCATACGTATTCGGAGAAGATGATGCTCAGACCAAAGTAGATGATTTAGTTCAAGATATTGAACATGTAATTTACAACTTAGCTGATAGTCCAGATAAAGGTATTTTTGATATACAAATAGAGAATATTACTGCCGATGAAGGACTTATCGAGCCGTACGGTTTAGCTGAAATAATACTCACTGTACAATACAGAATAGAAGGATAAGGAGACAAACACATGGCAGCCTTAAATTTACAAAGAAACTCGGAAGTGTTCTTTTCTACAATTGACCTATCCGGTGGGGCAGCTCACTCTGCAATGACACACACTAATACGTGGAAGGTTGAAGTCTTAGCTGGTTTTGCATTGACATCTAGTTCAGCTACAACTGACATTACATCATTGGAATCAGGAACAGCTCCAGATAGATCTCAGCAAAGATTCAATACTGCGATCAACCCTGTTGATTGGAATTTTCAATCATATTTAAGACCAACTGGTTGTGAGCTATATGGAGGTTTCACAAGCACTAACGCTAAAACCAGCTCAACAGGAAACGTTAAACCAGTAGCTGATTGGTTTATGTGGCAATCATTGATTACTGCAACTAAACCTGCAACTGGTGACGATGAGCAGTCTGGCTGGGCAACTGGTGGTAAATTGGAAAGTAAAACTGTAGCAGCATCTGCAGGAAAAGCAGCAACTGCAACTAACTTTTCAACCGCTCAAGAAAATCATTTATATTTTAAGCTTGATAACGTAGTATATCAAGTTGGTAATGCAACTGTTAACCAAGCCACAGTAGATGCAGGAATTGAAGAAATTGCTACAACAACATGGGCAGGTTTTGGAACAGACTTAAAAGAGCTTACCGGAACTGCAAGAGATCAAGCAATTGCAGTATTTGGTGGTGTTCTTAATAGTGGCTCATCTTTAACTGCAAATTCAAACGCAGCAGTTGTTGATGCTACTGCAACGGTAGCTTCATATCACCCATATGGGTCTATGAATGTTGCTGGTACAATTAGTACAAACGCATTTATCAAAAATAGATTAAGCTCAATTGAGTTTCATCACAAAGCAACAGCTTCAGCCTCTGATGAGAAATTCACATTTCCAGTGACTGCTTTAAGTTTTGATTTTAACAACAATATTTCTTACTTAACACCTGAAGAACTTTCTGCACTTAACAGTCCAATTGGACAGTTTACAGGAACAAGAGCTGTAACAGGTTCTGCAACAATGTACTTAAGGGTTGGTGACACCGAGTCAGCAGGTTTCTTAAGAAACGTTTCACAGGATGCAAGAACTAGCTCTGCACAAACATCTAATGCTAACCTAATTATTGGTGGTACAACAGCACCATATGTGGCATTTCAAATGGACGCAGTTCAGTTTGATTTTCCAGCATTGGCTACAGAAGATGTTATTAGTATGTCAGTCAACTTTGTTGCACAAGAAACAACTGCCAACAGAGGAGATGGTGGAGAAGTAACAATATTTGCTGCAAAAGCTTAATTTATCTTTGAGGGGGGATAAAGGTTTCAGATGGCGCTATCGGTTTGCGAAATGGGTCTCCCCTCACCCAACAGTAGCAGATATACCGATAGCGCTTTTTACTTATAGAGGGGAAAAATAAATGAGTAAAATAAGAAAATTAATCGCTGATACCCAAAGTGCATGGATAGATTTTCCAGACATTGAAGGGTTTAGTGTTAATTTAGTATATCTTCAAAGAGAAGATTTACAAAAAATTAGAAATGCTAGTCTTACATATAAATTTAACAAAAGAACTAGACAAAGAGAAGAAGAAGTGGACAATGACCGCTTTCTAGATGCGTATGCTGAAAAAGCAATCATCGGATGGAAAGGTCTAAGGTATAAACATTTACCTGCATTAATGCCTGCTGATATTTCAAAAGTGGACGCTGAGGAAGAAATAGAGTATTCTAGTGAAGATGCGATAGATTTATTAAAAAATTCAACTATTTTTGATCAATTTATTACTGACGCTATGAATGATTTTGAGCAGTTTTCTAAGAAGAAGGCAGAGACAAACGAAAAAAACTAATTGAATACCTTCGCAATTCTTTTTTTGGCGGAGGTATGAATCCAGAGCAGTACATAGAGATGTGTGAGCAAATGGGATGGGAAGTTGATGAAAGTCAGATTCCAAAAGATCCCTCAACTTTTTCGTTTGAAGTGCAACAGGCTTTAACTTTGTTCAATGTTTTACCTGATATTATTGAGGGTATGAATGGACTTTGGTTAGGTAAAAATTATAGTGGCCTTTCTGATATTATGGACATTTATAATGTTATTAATAAACGAGAGGTTTTTGAGCTACTCAAAGTTGCTGAAGGTGAAGCGTCTAAATTTTACTCTCAAAAGAGAAAAGAAAGTGAAAGATTAGCAAAATCACAAGCTAAATCGGGGAGAGCTGTTAGTGGCTAAAATAAGAAATACCTTAGAATTTGATTTTCAAGAAAAAGGTTCAGCCAGAGTTGCTAAGGGCACTGAAACTGTTACTAAAGCACAAACGCGTTTAGGACAAGCTTCTGCGTCTGCAGGCCGTCAATTCTCAGCACAAGCCACGGGATTAGGCGGTATTGTTTCTGCCTATGCTGGTGCTGCAGCAAACATTTT
>NTLX01000070.1_pt1 | contig 20074 bp, 21 predicted proteins | sample 1251771 | NCBI WGS metagenome assembly NTLX01 (sample SAMN07250028, study PRJNA358725) | marine metagenome | isolation source: viruses from ocean water | place: Pacific Ocean: North Pacific Subtropical Gyre | collected 2015
CATTTAGGGGTAAAGCAGATGCAATAGGAAAGTATTTAGTAGATTTAAAAACTACAACAGACATAAAAGGTTTTGAATACTCTGCAAGAAAGTTTGGTTATGACATTCAGGTTTATATTTATTGTAAGTTATTTGAAAGACATTACGAAGATTTTAGATTTGTTGTAATAGATAAGTCAAGTTTAGATATTGGAATATACACAGTAAGCGAAGATTTCTATAATCAAGGCAAACGTAAGACACACGAAGCAATAGACAGATACAGAACATTTTTTATAAATGGTGTGGATTTACATAGTTATACATTAAGGGGAGAACTATAAAAATGCACAAAACATTATATGTAAAGGTTTATACTTATCTGATTGAACAATTAGAAGAAGCAAGACAAAAAAATAATAAAAAATTAATAGAACATTACTTATATGAAATACAAAGACTACACTCAAGATACAAACGAGAAGAAAACAAAAAAAGCTCAAGAACTCGCAAAGACAATACAAAGATTAACTAATATCAATCCTTTTGCAAAGGGAAGAAAACAACAAGTCATAGAAATAAGGTCGTTGTTTAATGTGATACTATTTAAGTATTTAAACTTCACACTTTGTAAGATACGAGATATACACCAAGACAATGGACTAAAAACATACCACCACGCTACAGTATTACACTCTCTAAACAACTTTCCAATGTACAGAAAGTATAACAAACAATTAGACATATTCTTAAGCGATATAACACAAAACTATTCTTCATTTGATAGAGATGCTAAAATAAAAGCAATACAATACAAAATAGAGTTCCTAAGCAACAAAACCTTAATGTACATATCAGAATATGTAAACGATATGTTTTTACAGGAGAGTGAAGAAAATACAGATTAATAAACGTTATACTTATAATGTACAAGACAGAAGAACTAAAAGAACAATCCATCAAAGCAATAAAAGAAAACAATCTACTATTTATTGGAGATATATTTGCTTATGTACCATTCTCACAAGCTACCTTTTACAATCATAAATTAGAAGAATTAGAAGATATAAAAAGCGAATTGTATAAGAATCGTTCTAATATGAAGGTAAGTATGAGAAAGAAGTGGTACAAGTCAGACAACCCAACATTACAAATAGGACTAATGAAACTTATAAGTGATGATGATGAAGCTCATAGACTAAATGGTACAAAGCGTGAAATAAAACACGATACCAAAAAGAAAAGTTTTAAAGTAGAAATAATTGACAACTCTTCAAGTCAATAAAGTATATAAACACTTACTACACTCCAATAAGAAAATAACATTAGAAGTAGGTGGTACAAGAAGTGGTAAGACATACAATATCTTGCTTTGGATTATACTACACTATTGTCAGCACAATGACAATAAAATAATAACTATTTGTAGAAAAACATTCCCAGCACTTAGAGCTACAGTTATGCGAGATTTCTTAGAGATACTTAACAAGTTAGATTTGTATGATGAAGAGAAACACAACAAAAGCAACCACGAATACAAGCTAGATAGCAACCTTATAGAGTTTATATCCTTAGACCAACCACAGAAAGTAAGGGGAAGGAAAAGGGATTTATTATTCTGCAACGAGATGAACAATCTTACGTATGAAGATATGAATCAACTACTATTTAGAACATCAGAGAAAGTGATAGGTGATTTAAACCCTTCTGATGAGTTTCATTGGATATGGGATAAGTTAGAACAGAGAGATGATGTAGAGATACATTACACAACTTATTTAGACAATCCATTTATAGATGATAGCATAATAAAAGAAATAGAACTACTTAGAGAAACAGATGAAACGTACTGGACAATATACGGACTTGGTAGAAGAGCTACAAGCAAAGCAACTATATTCAAATACACAGAGTGTGAAACAATACCAGGAGATGCTTTCTTGGTAGCTTATGGTATGGACTTTGGTTTCAACGATCCTACAACTCTTGTTGCTACTTACAAGAAAGAACACAACTTATATTTCAAAGAATTATTGTACAGACAAAAAATGACAACAGAAGATATACACCAATATCTAAAAGGTGTAGATTTGCAAGGTATGACATATGCAGATTCAGCTAGACCAGAAATCATAGAACAACTTAGAAGATACGGACACAAAGTTTTGAAATCTTACAAAGGTAGTAATTCAGTACTTGCAGGTATTGACTTACTAAAAAGATATAAACTACACATCACAAAAGATAGTGAGAATATGATAAAAGAATTTAGAAGTTACAAATGGAAAGAAGATAGAGCAGGTAGAGTTACAAACATACCAGAAGATGCAAACAACCACACAACGGATGCAGCTCGTTATAGTGTTTACTCCATACTATCTAAACCAAACTTTGGTAAATACTATATACATTGAAAAGAGTAAATTGTTTATCTGGTGGTAAGACATCAAGTTATATAGCTGCTAATTACTATGCAGATTACAATGTATTTGCTTTGGTTCGTATAAAAGACAATAGATGTATATTTCCTGATAAAAAAATCAGACAAGAAGTTGAAGATAGAATACAAGCTACATTTATAGCAACACCAGAAGATGATACAATAATTTATACAATGCTTGACTTAGAGCAATATATAGGTAAAAAAATAACTTGGGTAACAGGTAAAACATTTGAAGATGTATTAAGCACAGCAGGTACTTTACCAGATCCATTAAGAAGATATTGTACAACACAAATGAAAATAGAACCTTTATTTGAGTGGTGGAGAAAAAAGATAAATATACCTTGCGAGTTTGCATTAGGTTTTAGAGCTAATGAAACAAAAAGAGCAAAAAGGACTTTAGAAAAAACAAACAAAAAAGGTTTTTTAGAAATGAAAGCTATAGTTGGTAAAAGGGGTACAAGAAATAAGTGGGATATGATAGAATGGCAAAAACCAATATTTCCATTAATAAAAGATAATATTTATAAAGATATGATTGAAACATATTGGAAAGATAAAAGTGTAAGATTTGCTTGGATGAATAATTGTGTAGGATGCTTTCATAAAAACCCTTTACTTATTAGAAAAATGTGGGATAAACATCCAGATAAAATAAAATGGTTTGCAGAACAAGAAAGAAAAAAACACAAAAAAGATGTTTGGTACAAAAACAAAAATTTGTCTTACAATGAAATCTTAGAATGGGATTTGCAAGTTGATTTATTTGAAGATGATTTTAATGAATGTGATAGTGGTTTCTGTAGTTATTAAAAATTATGTATATTTACTTGAACTTTAAAATTAATAAATATGGAAAAAAACTATATACACCCTTTGACAGGGAATGCAATTACTAAAAAAGAATACTTTGATTTTGTTTTTAGTAAAGAATACGAACAAGTAATCAAGAGAGATTTTCTCAAGATAAAATAAGTATCAACTTAAAGTCCTACTTCGGTAGGATTTTTTGTTTCTAAAAACATTTGATTTATACGTTATATTATTATGAAGTATGAATTGAAAGTACCTACATCATTAAGCGATATAACTTTAGGACAATACCAAGAGTACTTAAAGCTACCTGAAGATTTATCAGACAATCAACTTGCACTAAAGATGATTTCAATCTTTTGTAATGTATCAGACAAAGTAGCAAGATATATCAAAGCATCAGATGTAAGTAGGATCGTAGAAAAGATTTCTTTGATGTTTAAAGAATCACCTACACTTATACAAAGATTCAAACTTGGTAAAAAAGAATATGGATTTATACCCAATCTTGATGAGATGACTTTTGGTGAATATATAGACATAGATACGTTTTTAGGTGATTGGGATAACATAGAGAAAGCAATGGCTGTGCTTTACAGACCGATACAGGGCAGATATTCTGATAAATATAATATAGTACCATACGAGCCGAGAAACGCTCTTAAATACAAGGAAATGCCGTTATCCGTAGTTATGAGTTCTATACTTTTTTTTTACAATTTAGGGAAGGAGTTATGTCAAGTTATGATTCACTCTACACACAGACAGGGGATGACCTTTCCAGAGCTGCAACCTTTGGACAAAAATGGGGTTGGTATCAATCAGTATTTGGACTCGCTAACGGAGATATTACACGATTTGAAGATATCACTAAACTAAACCTACACGAATGTTTATATGCTTTAGAATTTATGAAAGAAAAAAACGAAATAGAAACGAAAAGAATTAGAAGAAATGGCTAATCAAGGTGTAAGAGCATATTACTTAGTAACACAAACACTTAAAGATACACTCTTGTTAGATGAGAATGTAAACACAGTAACCACAGGTGATTTGACAGAAATAGATTTGTCTAAACAAACCATATTCCCTTTAACACACATCATAATAAACAATGTTACAATAGCAGAACAAATACTTACATTCAACATTACTATACTATCTATGGATATTATAGATTTAAGTAAAAGCGAAGTAACAGACATATTTGTAGGAAACAACAATGAACAAGATGTACTCAACACACAACTAGCTGTACAGAATAGATTGTTTGGATTGCTAAGACAAGGCACACCATACTTTGACAAATATCAATTGTTAGGTACACCAAGCTGTGAACCTTTCTATGATAGATTTGAAAACCAACTTGGTGGTTGGGCATCTACATTTGATTTAACAATACACAACGACTTGTACTTATGTTGAACAATACTGAAGAAATATTAAACAAATTTGCAAAGCGTGTAATACAACAATCCAGAACACGACTTACAAAAAGTAAGAAGAACGCTAGTAAAGATTTGTATAATAGTTTAAGATATGACCTTACAACTTCTGCTGCTGCATTTATACTAAACTTCTTTATGGAAGAATATGGTATATATCAAGACAGGGGTGTAAGTGGTAAGAAACGTAAATACAACACACCATTTAGTTACAAAGATAAAATGCCACCACCCAAAGCTCTTGATAAGTGGATGGTAAGAAGAAACATAAAAGGCACAAGAGATGCACAAGGTAGATTTATAAAACGTAAAAGTTTACAGTACTTGTTAGCAAGAAGCATATACAACAAAGGTATAAAACCAAGTAACTTCTTTACTAAGAGTTTTGAACAAGCATTTGATAAATTACCAGAAGATATGGTAAAAGCATATAGATTAGATTTAGAAGAATTTTTAAGAAGTAGTACAATTGGCAACTAAGATAAACGTAAGAAGTCCTTTTTATTTAAAAGCAACTGGAACAGATTTGTTTACAGCTACACTAAACCTTTATATATACACAGGTACATTTGTAGCGAATGCTTCAGTAGCGAATCCTAAATATACAATTACAAAAGATGCAATAACTTCTGGTTCAGTAGTATTTGAAATATCAGAACTTATTAGAGATTATATAACTATAACATTTGATGGTACATATACAAGTCAAGTAGTTTGGGTAAACGCTATAATAACTGGTGTAACACAATTAGGTTCATCTGTATCAATAACACCTAATCCAGATAACACAAATGGTTTTGTAGCTTTTGATGGATATGGATATTATGAAGATGGTGCAAATCCTACAAACGCAAAGACACCTGACACAGGATCGTTACAATCCAATCAAGTTATATTTAGACTAAATGATGAGAATGTAAGAGTACCAGTATATACAGGCATAACAGATTCAGTAACATTCTTATTTGAAGGCACAGTAAAAAGAACACAATCAGTATCTACTTCTACAAACACAAATGCACAAATAGATTACATTACAGTATCAGGTAGTGATAACACAGACAACTATAGAGAAAGGGTACTGGCTGATGGTGGTACATTAGAAGATAATACTTTACTTGATGATTTTCTTTGTGATATAGATGATGGACTTGTAGATGAGTTGTATGTCAATTCAGAAAATGGTACAGAAGTCATAAAGATAAAAACAGAACCCGAAACAAAATACACTGCAATAAAAGTTACATTTGTAAATAAGTTTGGTGCTTTACAAGATTTACACTTTAGCTTGAAATCTACAGAGAGCTTAAATACTACTGGACAAACCTTTAAATCTAATCTTGTTGACTTTACTACAACACCTGTTTCTTATTCTATAGGAAGTCCACAAGTATCACAATATGACAAATTAGGAAAAGAAAGCATAACACTAAACACAGGTTATTTATCTGATGACTATGAAGAAGTTATAAAACAGCTTTTGTTATCAGAGCAAGTATTTCTTACAAAACTTACAGACACAGAACTTGTACTACCTATCATACCAAAAACAAGCAACGTAACTTATAAGACAACTTTAAATGATAGACTGGTACAATACACAATAGAATTTGATTATGCTTTTGACAAGATTAACACAATCAGATAATGCAAGTAATACAGTTGTTTATTGGCACAGACCAAGTAGAGCTTTTCAAAGATGAGAGTGTTACCATAACACAATCTATAAAAAATGCAAAAGACATAGATAAAGTATTTACAGAATTTACTCAAAGTTTTACTGTACCTGCTTCTAAAGCAAATAACAAAATATTCAAACATTTCTATAACTTCAATATTACAAGTGGTTTTGATGGTAGAAAAAAAGTAGATGCAACTATAGAACTTAACCATATACCATTTAAAAAAGGTAAAATAAAACTTGAAGGTGTTGATTTAAAAAACAACAAACCATATGCATATAGAATTACATTCTTTGGAAATACTGTAGATTTAAAAGACTTACTTGGAGAAGATAAACTAGATGCATTAAATTTCTTAGACAACTTTACACAAGATTATGATTCAAGTAGTGTAAAAACAAAATTACAAGCAGGTGCAGATGTTACAGTTAGTGGTGTTACATATACAGATGTAATTATAACACCTTTAATAGCACACAACAGAAGATTGTTTTTTGACAGTTCAGCAAGTGTTACAGGATCTGCTAACTTATCATTTTCTTCAGGACAAAATAAAGGTGTGTTGTGGAGCGATCTAAAGTATGCAATAAGAGTACAACCTATTATAAAAGCTATAGAAACAAAATATAGTTTAACATTCTCTACAGATTTCTTCAACACATCTAATGCTAGATTCTACAATTTGTATTTATGGATGCAACGTAAACAAGGAAACCTTGTAGAAGATGTGCAAGAGTTTACAAGTCAAGTGTCAGGTTTTGCAGTTGTAAGTGGTGGTACATATGTTGTTACAAGCACAAGTAGTTTAGCTGTACAAAGAACAATATCATCTATTACTTTAACTACTGTTGTAAGCGACACATCAAAAGTATATGATGTTTTGATATTTAGAAATGGTGCTTTACTTACAAGTTTGAATGGACAAACAGGTAATAAAACAAATGTATCTTTTTCTGGTTTTGTAGTTATAGATGATGGTACATTGACTGTATTTGTACGCTGTACATCTGCTTTAAATTTTACAACATTTAGATTGACCTTTGATGAAGTAATAGATTCATCAGCACCTACTGAACAAATCATTTCAGCTTCAAGTGCTACAATAAGCACAACAATAAGTTTTATCCCTACACAACAAGTACCTGAAATAAAAGTTATAGATTTTCTAACTGGACTATTTAAGTTATTTAATTTAGTTGCTTTTGTAAACGATTCTGGTACTATAGTAGTAAAAGATTTAGATAGTTTTTATTCTGGTGGTACAACATACGATATATCAGAATTTGTAGATGTAACAACAAGTCAAGTAAACGTAGCTCTACCATACAAAGAAATTATATTTAAATTCAAAGGAACTAAATCTTTACTTGCAAGTAAGTTTAATCAACTAAACAATAGAGAATGGGGTTCTTTAGAATACAACAATGAAGAAAACTTAGATGGTGCATTGTATAAAGTAGAAGCACCTTTTGAACATATGCAATATGAAAGGTTACAAGATGGTGTTACAGGTAACATAAAAAACGTACAAGTAGGATATATGATTGATGAGAATGAGAATCCTATAAAAGGTGAACCATTATTATTTTATGCTATTTTTAACAACTCATCACCACAAGCTATATCTTTTCTAACAGATTCTACAACAGTAGTTTCTATACCTGATGGTAGTAATACTGGTTATTACATTCCTAGTAATTCTGTTTCCTTAGATGATACAAGTGATGATACAGCTTTACACTATGGTTTAGAAGTTAATGAGTGGAATACTTCAGGTACTTTTGATGGTACATTGTTTGAAGATTTGTACAAAGATTATATACAAGATATATTCAATAGTAAAAATAGAATTTCAAAAGTAAGAGCGTTCTTACCACAAAAGATATTTTACAATCTAACACTTGCAGATAGATTTGTAATAGGTACGAACAAATACAAAATAAATAGCATTACTACAAACTTACTAACAGGAGAAAGTAACATAGAACTAATAAACGAATTATGATACAGAACATTTTAGATTTACTAAAACTAGCAAATGGTGAAACGGAAAACATTCGTATAGCACAAGGTAAATATTACTTACCTAAAGGACTAATGGGTGCAGGTAGAAAGATTAAAAAAGAATTGAGATGGCAGAAAAAGTAAGTATAGAGTTAGAAGCTAAAACAGACAAAGCAATATCTGAATTAGAAGATTTAAGAGAACAAGTAGAAAAACTTAATAAAGAAGTATCTGATGGTAATAAAGAAACTTCCAAAAGTTTAAAAAGCGTAGAGAAATCATCTAGTTCTGTTGCAAAAGGTGTAAGGGGTATTGGCACAGCACTCAAAGCAGCAGGGATAGGTTTAATAATAGCTGCATTTGCACAATTTAAAGAAGTGCTTGGACAAAACCAAAAAGCAGCAGATTTTTTTGCTACATCATTTGAAGTAGTTTCTATAGCATTTAATGATTTTGTAAATTTTATTGTAAATAATTTTGGTGCAGTACAAAGTTTTTTCAAAGGTATATTTGAAGATCCTAAACAATCTTTACTAGATTTTGCAGATGCATTTAAAAGAAACATACAAGAAAGGTTTGAAAGTTATTTAGATACTTTAGGTTTTCTAGCTAGTGCAGTAAAAAAAGTATTTTCAGGTGATTTTAAAGGTGCATTAGATGATGTAAAAAATGCAGCAAAAGAATCAGTAGATGTTTTAACAGGTGTAGATAATAGTGTAGATAAAGTTTCTACAGTAGTAGAAAAAGTTACAAAGAAAACAGTTGACTATACAAAGTCTATTATAAATCAAGGAAAAGAAATTGTAAAAGTAAACAAAGAAGCAAACAAGAGTTCAGTTATAAATCAATTACTTATTGAACAATTTGACAGACAAGCAGAACTACAAAGACAAATTCGTGATGATGAAAGTAAAACTATAGAAGAAAGAATAGCTGCAAACGAAGAACTTGGTAGAATATTAGATGAACAAGAAAAACTACAAAAAGAAGCTCTACAGACACGAGTAAGAGCAGCACAATTACAATTTGATAAACTTAAAAATGATGAAAATGAAATTGCTTTGCTTGAAGCAAAAAATGAATTAGCAGCAGTTGAAGCAACCATTACAGGACTTAGAAGTGAGCAGTTAATAAATCTAAATGCACTTGAGAGAGAGAGAACAGAACAAGCACTTGAAAATGCTGAAAAGGAAATAGAAGCAGAAGAAAAGAAAATAGCTGCTAAACAAATGGCAGTAGATGCTGTACTAGCACTTACTAACAAAGAAACTGCAATAGGCAAAGCAGCACTTATTGCTAAACAAATAATATCAGCACAAGAACTTATACTAAGTGCAAAAACAGCTCTAAAACAAATAGCTATAGATTCAGCAGGTTCTGGTGTGGATGTAGCTAAAGGTTTTTCTGCAACACTCAAAGCAGGTTTTCCACAAAACATACCTTTGTTAATTGCATATGCAGCACAAGCAGCAGGAATAATTGCATCTATAGTAAGTGCTACATCTTCTGCTAAAAAAAGTGTTGGTGGTATTGGTGGTGGTGTAAATGTACCCACACCTACAAGAGTAACTACACCTACAGCTTCTCCACCTGCATTTAATATAGTAGGTGCAGGGGGTACTAATCAACTTGCAGAAGCAATTACTGGACAACAACAACAACCAGTTAGAGCATTTGTAGTATCACAAGATGTAACCACAGCACAAAGTTTGGAGAGAAATATTATAGATGGTGCTTCTTTAGGATAAAAAATTAATTAATTACGTTATACTATTATGAAGATTATAGAACTTGTACTTGATGATAATGAAATATCAGGAATAGAAGCTATATCAATTGTAGAGAATCCTGCAATAGAAGAAGATTTTGTAGCACTTAAGTCAGAAGAAATACAACTTGCACAAGTAGATAAACAAATACTTATAGGTGCTTTACTTGTACCAAACAAACCAATATACAGAAAAAGGGGTGAAGAAGAATACTACATATACTTCTCAAAAGAAACAGTAAGAAAAGCATCTGAGATGTATCTTATAAGTGGTAACCAGAACAACAGCACACTTGAACACCATCACAAACTACAAGGACTTTCTTTGGTAGAGAGTTGGATCGTAGAAGATGAACTAAATGATAAATCTCGTAAATACAATCTTGATGTACCTGTAGGTACTTGGATGGGAGTAGTTAAAGTAAACAACAAAGAAGTTTGGGATGACTATGTAAAGACAGGCAAAGTAAAAGGTTTTAGTATAGAAGGTTACTTTGTAGATAAGATGGAAAGACCACAAGAATCTCTAAACGACTTTGAAGAAGAAGAAGCAGAAGAACTACTATCTATGATTAAAAGAATTGTAAGACAAGATGGTAGAACCAAAGATGGTAAAGTCATAGAGCTAGAAAGCTATAGTGATTATCCTGATGCAGTAAAGAACAATGCACAAAAAGGTATAGATCTAAATAAAAAAGTAAACAACAAATGTGCTACAGAAGTAGGTAAGATACGAGCGCAACAACTTGCACAAGGCAAACCAATAAGTGAAAACACAATCAAACGTATGTATTCTTTTTTATCAAGAGCTGAAGAGTACTATGATGAAAGCGACACAGAAGCGTGTGGTACAATATCTTATTTACTTTGGGGTGGTAAAGCAGGTAAAAGATATGCAGAAGCAAAGCTAAAAGAACTTGGACAATTAGAACTTGCAGATGTAAAAGTCAATGAAGATTATGCTATTATTATGGATAGACTAGCATACTCTACTAAAGAAATGGCACTTAAAATTGCAAAAGATTTAGGTTGTGAAGGTTTTCACGAACACGAATTTGAAGGACAAACCTGGTATATGCCTTGTGAGTTCCATAGTAAAGATTTATCCTACCATAAATGCCCAAAAGGTTATAAAAAGAAAAATGGTAAATGTGTTAAAATGGCAGAAGTAGGAGAAAGGGGTGGAATTAAGAAATCTCCCAAAGCACCTAAATCAGGAACACCTAACCCATCTCCAAAGGGTAAAGGAACAGCTAAGGGAGATGCTTCCACTTCAAGGGGTGCTAAAGTATCAAAACAAGATGAAGCTACCTTAAAAAATAAATCTGATGATTTTAACGAAAGATATAAAGACAAGTTAGGATATGGTGTAAACGTAGGCACACTAAAAGCTGTATTTCAGAGAGGTTTAGGTGCATTTAACACAAGCCATAGTCCTAAAATAAAATCGGCATCTGCTTGGGCATTTGCAAGAGTAAATGCATATTTATATTTAGTAAAGAATGGCAGACCACAAAACAAAAAATATACAGGTGATAATGACTTATTACCTAAAGGACATCCAAAAAGCGACAAATGAAACATAGATACAAAACACCAAGCAGGTCTAGTCCTAAAGGTGGACGTAGGGGATGCTTATGTAAAGACAAACATACCTATAGCATAAAGTGTTGTGATGGTAGTTTGTGGGCGCAAGGAATAGGGAGTATTACAAAAACTTCCTAATGAAAATGTAAAATAAATTAATAAGTAAGTTATAGTTATATGAAAGCGAGTCAAATGTTATCTAAAATTAAATCTCTTTTAGGTGAAGAAGTGAAACTAGCAGAAGTCAAATTAGAGAACGGAACAATCTTAGAAGCAGAGTCTTTTGAGAAAGGTAACGAAGTGTTTATTAAAACAGAAGATGAGAGAGTAGCACTACCTGTAGGAGAGTATTTAATGGAAGATGGTAAAACTTTAACAATAATAGAAGAAGGAATAATTGATGAAATTATGGTAAAAGAACAAGAAGAAGTAGAAGCAGTACAAGCTGCTGAACACGAAGAAGAAAAAAAGGAAAAACTTGAGTACGTTACAAAAGATGAACTCAAGAAAGAAATGGACAATTTAGCTGTAGAGCTAAAGGAACACATCAAGGAATTGATGGATCATAAAAAAGAAGAGAAAATGTCTGAAGAAGTAAAAGAAGAATTATCTGCTGCTGTAGAACCAATAGCACATAATCCTGAAGAAGTTTCTAAAAAGAAAATTAATCTTCTTTCTCAAAATAAAACATTAACTACACAAGACATTGTGTTCAATAAACTATTTAATAAATAATGGCAACAACAACAACATTTTCTAACGATGTAATTCGTATCTTAGACGAATACGAAACACTTACAGCAGATGTAACTTTATCAGGAGCTGATAGTGGTAAAACATTTTTAATATCTGGTACAGGGTATACTGTTACACTCCCTGCACCTTCAGCAGGTTTGAAATTCAAATTTGTAGTATCAGCAGCTTTTTCAACAGACACAGTAGTACAAACTCCATCAGACAATAGAGATATTCTTAATGGTGGTGTAATTGTAAATGGTGCGATTGTAGAAGCAGATGCAGTTGACAAAGTAACATTTGAAGATGGTGCAGAAAGCATCGGTGATTTCGTAGAAGTTTCAAGTGATGGTACAAACTATTTCTTGTTTGGAAACGGAAACGCTAGTTCTTCATTAACTGTAGGAGAAATATAATAAATAATAAAATAAAGAAATGAGTACAACAACTTCAATAACAACAACTTACTCTGGTGAATTTGCAGGGCAATATATTTCTGCTGCACTTACTTCAGGTAAAACACTAAATGATGGTGCGATTACAATCAAACCTAATGTTAAATTTAAAGAAGTATTAAAAACACTTAGCACAGATGATGTAGTCAAAGATGCTACTTGTGATTTTGATCCTACTTCAACTCTTACTCTAGGAGAATCAATCTTAGAACCAAAAGAGTTACAAGTCAACTTACAACTATGTAAAGCTGATTTCCGTTCAGATTGGGAAGCTATCCAAATGGGATACTCTGCTTATGACAAACTACCAGACAACCTAGCTGATTATATTTTAGGTTATGTTGCAGGTAAGATTGCAGAAACTGTAGAGAACAACATTTGGAGTGGTGATGATTCTGCTGCTTCAGGAAACAACTTGTTTGAAGGTTTTGAGCAAAGACTAAGTTCTTCTGCACTATCTGGTGTAGGTAGCACAACTATCTCTTCTAGCAACGTAGTTACTTTCTTAGGTAAAGTAGTAGATAACATACCTTCTGCTGTATATGGCAAAGATGATGTAACTATTTACATACCTAACAATGTATATCAATCATATGTTAGAGCATTGGGTGGTTTCTCTTCTTCTGTATCAAGTGGAGCTTTCTCTGCACCTACTGATGGTGTAGACAGTCAAAGTTCACTTTGGTTTAACTTCCAAAGAAACTTGACTTTTGAAGGACTAAAAGTTCAGAGATGTCCTGGTATGTCAAGCAATAGAGCAATCGTTGCACAAAATTCTAACTTATTCTTTGGTACTGGTTTGTTATCAGACCACAACGAAGTTAAGTTATTAGATATGGCAGATCTTGATGGAAGTCAAAATGTAAGAGTAATTGCTAGATTCACAGCAGGTACACAAGTTGGTATCTCTGCTGATGCAAAGCACTTTACACCGAATACATAATTAATTGAATTATTAACCAAAGGGGTGGGTAAGCCGAGTGCCTACTCACCCTTTTTTATTTTAAAAATATGAGTTGTGCAATAACAAAAGGAAGAAATCTTGGATGTAAACCAGCATATGCAGGAATAAAGAATGTTTACATTTTAGATTATGGTGCAGTTATATCAGCTCTCGGAGATAGTGGTGGTACAATTACTTTACCTACTGATAACTCTGCTGAGTTTTTTAAATTTGAACTAAAAGGTGGTAACTCATCTATGGAAACAGTTATCAATTCTTCAAGAGAGAATGGTACTACGTTCTATGAAACTACTTTAAATCTTACATTTCAAATCTTAGATGCAGCTACACAAGAAGAGATAAAACTTCTCTCAAGGGGTAGAGCGCATTATGTAGTAGAAATGTACCCAGATGGTGCAGGTACTACTAAGAGAATGTTGGTAGGTAGAGATAATGGTGGTGAAGTAACTGGTGGTACTATCGTTTCGGGTAGTGCAGCAGGAGATTTACAAGGATTTACTTTGACAGTAACAGCTAGTGAAGTATTTCCACCATTCTTCTGTACTATACCAGATATAGCTTCAGCGACACCTATTAGTCCTGCTTAATAAAATATTTGTACATTTGTAGTGTATGAATTTTTTCATAGGTTAGTTTTAAATTTGGAAGGGGTATTTTTACCCCTTCTTTTTTTATAGTAAATTTTGTTTTTTTTACGTTATACTTATATGAAGATTATTAATGTAAATCAAACACAAACATTAAAGTTCATTCCAAGAATAGATTATCCTACAAGCACGATAAATCTAAACTATAGCATAACAGATGAACAAACCAATAAATCAGAAACTACAAACTCTGTTTCTACATCTGTTGATACAAACGAGAATCTTCTAACAGCATCTGTAACTTTTGGTTCAAGTAATGCACCTTTTAGAGAAGGACATTTTTATACACTTGAAGTAAAAAAAACAGACAACACACTTGCCTATAGAGATAAATTATTTTGTACAGCTCAATCTACACAACAAAGTGTATATAACGTAAATAACAATGAGTACACAACAAACAACACATTTGATAACGATTACATAGTATTATGATACACGCTATAAATTTATCTAACTATGTAAGTCCAGAAATAGAAGAAAAAAAGAATAAGGACTTTGTAACATACGGAGATAAAAATTCTTACTTCCAATACCTTATTGATAGATACAATGGTAGTCCTACCAACAACGCTATTATAAATGGTATATCAGAAATGATATTTGGAAAAGGTTTAGATGCTACAGATAGCAATAAAAAACCAGAAGCATATGCACAAGCTATTACACTTTTACACAAAGATTGTGTAAGAAAGTTATGTACAGATTTAAAACTATTTGGACAATGCTCTATGCAAGTTATATACAACCAAAATAGAAGTAAGATTGCAAGAGTAGAACACTTGCCTGTAGAAACACTAGCAGCAGAGAAATGTAATGATAAAGGTGAGATAGAAGGTTATTATTACTTTGCAGATTGGAGTAAGTACAAACATAGCTCTGAGCTAAAAAGAATACCTGCATTTGGTTTTTCTAAAGAATCTATAGAAATACTATATGTAAAACCATATCGTGCAGGATACAAGTACTATTCTACTCCAGATTATCAAGGTGGACTGCAATACGCTGACTTAGAAGAAGAAATAAGTAATTTTCATATAAACAATATACAATCAGGTTTGAGTCCTTCTATGCTTATTAATTTTAATTCTGGTACACCTTCAGCAGAAGAAAGAGAAAGAATAGAAAGAAGAATATACGATAAGTTTAGTGGTAGTAGTAATGCAGGTAAGTTTATACTTGCATTTAATGATAGTCCAGAAACAGCAGCTACAATAGATCCTGTACAACTAAGTGATGCACACAATCAATATCAATTCTTAAGTGATGAGAGTTCTAGAAAGATTATGGTTGCACATAGAATTGTAAGTCCTATGCTACTTGGTATAAAAGACAATACTGGTTTGGGTAACAATGCAGATGAATTAGAAACTGCTACCAAGCTAATGATGAATATAGTCATAAGACCTTTTCAGAATCTACTTATAGAATCATTTGATAAAATACTTGCATACAATGACATTGCTCTAAATTTATATTTTAGGACACTACAACCTTTAGATTTCCAAGACAACGCTATAGTTGATGAAGAAACAAGAGAAGAAGAAACTGGTGTAAAACTAAGTAAAGAGTGTTGTGTTGATTTATCTAGTGATGTAGATAAATTCATAGACACAGAAGTAGCAGATGCACTTATAGATTTAGGACAAGATGAAGAAGAACTACTTAAAGACTTTGAACTTATAGATGAGAGAGAAGTAGATTATGACTTAGAAGAAGAGCTAGACACAAAAATAAGTGAGCTTAACAAAGTAGAACTTGCAAATACAGGTAGTGCAAAACCTTATAGAGAAAGTGAGCAAGATGGTAAAAGCAAACAAGAAGGTGAAGAAGATATTATCTTTTTAACAAGATATATGTATGAACCTAAAAAGACACAATCCAACTCAAGAGAGTTTTGTAAAAAAATGATATCTGCTAAAAAAGTATATCGTAAGGAAGATATAATGGCTATGGAAGATAAAGTAGTCAATGCAGGTTTTGGTAAAGGTGGTTCTGATAAATATTCTGTTTGGTTATATAAAGGTGGTGCAAGATGTCATCACAAATGGTTTAGAAGAATATATGCAAGAAGAGAAGGTAATAAGAGTTTAGGAGAAGTCATATCTACTACAGAAGCTAGAAGTAGAGGTTTCAAAACAAAACCTAATGCACAAAAAGTACCTGTAGCACCAAAGGATATGCCTAGAAAAGGTTATACAGCAGCGTATTGGAATAAAATGGGATTTAAGAACTAATGGCAACAGCGTTATTTATAAATAGAACAGACCTTGTAAAAAACAGTATCATAGATGGTAATGTTGATACAAACAAGTTTATACAATTTGTTAAGATAGCACAAGAGATACACATTCGTAATTACACAGGTAGTAAGCTATACGACAAACTACAATCTGATATATTAGGAAGTGGATTGTCTGGTGCATATCAAACACTTGTAAATACTTATATAGCACCTATGCTTATACACTTTGCACTTGTAGAGTATTTACCTTATGCTGCTTACCAACTTAAAAATGGTGGACTATTTAAGCATACAAGCGAAAATGGAGAAACACCTACTAAAGATGAAATAGATTTTTTAGTAAACAAAGAAAGAAATTTAGCTGAGTATTATACAACTAGAATGATAGATTACATCACATTTAATCAATCTTCATTTCCAGAATATAATACAAATGTAAACGAAGATATTTATCCTGATAAAGACAGCTTATTTAACGGATGGGTACTTTAACATACAAACCAAAAAATAAAAATATTAAGAAACTAAAAGTGTTTTTGAATGGCAAACGAAATTTATCACAGAAGCAATTGGGGAGAAAGTAAACCAGAAGGTTTTGGTGATATGTACTTTGATCCTAGTGCAACCAATAAGTTGTACAATCGTTCTACATATTATGAGAACTCAGATGCTACAGATAAAATATTAGGAGATATTCCTAACAAAGCAAGTATTGTACTTACACCTACAGGTTACTCAGAAGATAAGATAGGTAGTGTAATACCTGTTGATGGTAATGGTGATTTTACCTTTGCAAGAAACTCAAGTGCTACAAGAGTAAACCAAGCAGGACTTATAGAAGCATCACAAAGTAACGACACACCAAGATTAGACTACACTACTGGACAAGGTGCTTTTTTACTAGAACCACAGTCAACAAATCTAATTACATATAGTGAAGATTACTCCCAATCAGAATGGACAAATTCTTCTTATACTAAAGATGCTACAATTACTAATAATACCCAATCTGTTGCTCCAGATGGAACTTCAGGTGTATTTCAATATGAATGTACTGTTTCAGGAAGTAACTCACAATTAGGTGCTTTAAAATCCATTACATCAGGAGTAGCATATACAAGTTCATTCTACATTAAAAGAATAAATGGTGTTGGTAGTGTCAAGATAAGGGATGTTAACAATACAGAGCTTGACATAACAGACAATTTAACTAGTGATTGGAAGCGATATACTATTACTGGTACATCAAATTCAACAAACGGCAGAGTTTATGTAAATGTTTTAAATGCAGGGGATATTATTGAAGTTTGGGGTGTTCAATTAGAACAACAATCATTTGTTACATCCTACATACCAACTGTAGGTTCTACAGTAACAAGAAGTGCAGAATCAGCTAATAGTAGTGGTAATTCTGATTTATTTAATGATAGTGAAGGTGTGCTATATGCAGAAATTGCTGCTTTAACACAAAATAGTGGAGATTCTAGGAGATTTACAATTTCTGACGGAAGCATAGATAACAGAGTTAGTTTTGAGCTAGATGAAACAGAAGGGTTAATTAAATTATTTTTAAGTGGTAGTGGTACTACAAACACACTAACAACCACAACAGATGTAAGTATAAATTTCAAAATTGCTGCATCATATAATTCAACATCTTTAAAATTATTTTTAGATGGTACTCAAATTGGAGCAGATACTTCTGTAGTTTTACCAACAGGTTTAAATGTTTTTTCATTTAACAATCCCTTTGGTGGTGGTACATCTCCATTCTATGGTAAAGTAAAAGGTGTTGCAGTATTTAAAGAAGCACTTACAGACATAGAATTAGAAAAGCTAACATCTTGGAGAGATTTTAGAGATTTAGCAGAAAGTCTTGAATATACATTAGTAACAATAAAATCTGATGCCATAGTCGTATCAGCATACGGAACTACTTCAGGTGGTGGTGGTGTGTCTGGTGGTGGCTCTGGTGGAGGAGGAGGATATTAATATGGCAAATACATTTAAATTTGGTAATGAAAATTGGGCAGTAAAAGATGGTAAGGTACTTGCATATAATGATGAGAACAATGCATTTAAACCTTTACCTTTTACTTTTGCAAGGTCTAGCTCTGCTACAAGAGTAGATAATGAAGGACTTATAAAAAGTACTGATTCTGGTTTTGCAAGAATAGATTTCCTAAACAACACAAGTGGACACTTATTACTTGAACCACAGTCCACGAATAAAGTAACAGTATCAGAAGATTTTAGTAATTCAGTTTGGGTTAAAAGTAATTCAACTGTATCTTTAAGTTCAATTTCTACTCCTAATGGAGATTTAAATTCTTATAAGTTATTAGAATCCGATACAAATTCTTCTCACCATATAACCTTCGGCAATTCAAGTACTTCTGATATGTCATTTTCTGTATTTGCTAAATCAGGAGTTGGAAATACAGATTGTGTTTTTGATTTATCTAATGGAACAATACTTATAGAAGAAGCAAATGCCACCGCCAATATAAAAGATTACGGAAACGGCTGGTATAGGTGTTCAGTTTCTTATAGTGCAAGTGGAACAAATAACTCTGTTATAAAACTATATAATGGTGGTGATTCTTATCAAGGTGACGGTTCAAGTGGCTTGTACATTTGGGGAGCGCAATTAGAAGAACTATCATACCCAACATCTTACATAGCTACAACTGGTAGTGCAGTTACTAGAGCTGCTGAAACTTGTAATAGTGCAGGAAACTCTACTGTATTTGATTCTACAGAAGGAGTTTTTTATGCAGAAATATCTGCACTTGCAAGTGATTCTACAGCAAAAGAAATTACACTAAGTGATGGCACTACTAATAATAGAATTATTATTTCTTATAATACTGCAAATCAAATTAGAATAAACTATAGAAAAGCATCATCAAATATATTTGACCAAACAAAAACAATAAGTATAACTGAATCTAATAAAGTTGCTGTAAAATATAAAGTTAATGATTTTAGTTTTTTTGTAAATGGTACTAAAGTAGCATCAAGTACAAGTGGTTCTGTAATGTCTGCAAATACTTTAACAAAACTAAATTTTGATGATGGTTCAGGTAGTTTTGATTTTTACGGAAAAGTAAAAAACATACAAGTATATAATACTGCACTTACAGATGCAGAACTAATAGAATTAACAAGTTAATGTCATTAGCAGAAATACATAAGAAAGCAAAACTTGTAATGATACCTTCTGGTTTCAAGTCCAGTAGTTCTACAGATAATTTGTATTCTGTTATACCTAGTAATGGTGATGGTGATTTTAATTATGCAGGTA
>NTLX01000071.1_pt1 | contig 19786 bp, 23 predicted proteins | sample 1251771 | NCBI WGS metagenome assembly NTLX01 (sample SAMN07250028, study PRJNA358725) | marine metagenome | isolation source: viruses from ocean water | place: Pacific Ocean: North Pacific Subtropical Gyre | collected 2015
TCAAGTGTCTTACTTAAATCATCAATATCTTCATCAGTAGCTCCAACATTTTTAAGTTGTTGGATAAGATTTCCTCCAGCAGCTGCATCAACAGCCCCTAACACACCTACTCTTAAATCTTCAGCGGCTCTTGATGTGTCTATAAAAAAGTCTTTTATCTCTTTTAATATATCAGCATCAAATAGTGAACCCACAAGCTGAGCCACTGCAACACCTGTAAATATGCCACTAACAACCCCGCCTAATATTGAAAAGGCAGTAGTTAGACCCTTAATCGATACATTAAGAGCATTTGTAATAGCAATTAAAGCTTGTGCTCTAAAGCCTGCACCTGCTAATGCCTCTCTGTTTTGCTTAAGTAAATTATTTAAAACATCATAACGTTTTGCAGTTGGATCAAGAAGCTTAAGTTGAGATTCATACAGTTTATTTGCTCTGTTGATAGCTGAAGCTGTTTTAAGCTGGCCTGACTCTTGCATCTTTAAAGTTTCTCTCAGTTGGTTTGCTTGCTCAGGGGTTTGTGATCCTCTAGCACTTGCCCCAATTTTAGGTTGAAATACTTTAAGACCTGCCCCTGCCTTTGCTGCACCAACTGAACCTTCTAGGGCTGCAGCAGATTGGCTAAATGATTTCATTTGCGCTGCACTATTAGCAAGTGTCTCAGTGAAGGCTGTTAAACGAGCTATAGATTGCCCTGCAAAGGCTCCTATAGAGGCAACCGCTCGTCCAAACACAAGTCCTAGTATGCCTCCAAAAAGTAATAGGGCGTTACCAATATTGTTTTTGAAAAACTCAGCCACAGGTGCTAACACGTTTGCAACTAAAATACCAAACTCAGTGGCTAACTCAACTAAAGTAACTCTAAGTTGTTCAAAGGTTTTTTGTGAGGAGGTAGTAGATGTATCGATTGCAGAGAACTTTTTCTGACCTTCTTCAATCACTGCGTTTACAAAAGCCTGACGTTTCTCATAGTTTGTTAAAGAGGTGGCTGCAATATTAAGTTTACTAGCATATGCCTCAACAGCGGGATCAATACGAGTAAAGATACCAAGTTCGTCTAAGAGTTCAGGTTCAAGTTTTGAGGCACCACGAACCACTCTCTGAAAGGCATCAGTTAAGTTACGACCCAAAGCACGAGAAGCTTTCAAAGAAACCTCTGAAAGCTGTTCAATCTGATCTGAATTAAATCCAGCAGATAGTGCGATGTTGATGTTTTGAGATGACTCAGCTAGAGTTAGCTGTGACTGTGTAATCTTTTGTACAGATTCAAGAATTGATTGACCACTCTCACCAATTTCAAGGGCTAAAAGCTTAGTGCCTCGAACTATCTGTTCAGCTTGAGCTGCTCGCCCTAATGCTTCAAAAGCAGCGGTAATAGCAAAAACGTTAGCGGCAGCTGCTGCATAAGCACCAACCAATCCACCAAGACCGTTAGCCTGTGCAGAGAAAGAACGACCAGCAGAGGCAGACGCCTGACCTAATCTGGTTTGGGCGCGACCTATTGTTTCGGTTTCTTTAGCTACTCTACCTGCACCCTCGGTTTTAAACCTGGTGGTAATGGTTTGATCTGCCACTTAACGTCCTCTCTTAGCTCTTGAAAGCTGATCTTGTTCTTTTCTCTTTTGTGCGTAGAATTTTCCTAATTCATCCTCACAGACTTTAAGTAACTCATACACTTCACGTTTTTGCTCTATCTCATAAATATCCATGATATCTAGTAGACCGTTATAATTTTTACCAAGCCAGAGACCGTTCATTCCTTCCCAAAGATCTGGTAATGCGTTTAACATAACAAGAGCTTGTTGGGCCTCTTGAGAAAAAGTTGAGGGATCTTTCGGTATGTCCTCTTCTTTTGGTTCTACCCCCATCTGCTCACATACTTCAAAGTATTGCTCTACAGAAATACCGCCGCCATGTAAGCTAATCTGAAGGTAGTCTCTTAGTTTTTTGTGTCAGTCTCAGCTTTTTTCTTTGAAAACTGCTCAAAATCATTCATGGTATCTGTAACAAACTGGTCAAAGATAGTTGAATTTTTGAGAAGCTCAATAGCATCATCACTAGAATACTCGATATTTTCTTCACCGTCCATTCCTGAAATGTCAACAGGCATCAAAGCAGGCATATGCTTAATTTTAAGGCCTTTCCACCCAAGAATTGCACGTTCTGCATAGTTTTCTAGGAAGCGATCATTATCCACTTCTTCTTCTCGCTGACGAGTGCGTTTATTAAATTTATAGGTAAGAGACGCGTTACGAACTTTCATCAAGTCCTCGCGTGTAAGATATTTTAGATTAATCTCAAAACCCTCAATATCTGGAAATTCAGCCCAGATAGATGATTGTTCTGCAATCATATTTTTGATTTTACTCATGGTTTCCCCTCATATTGCAAGTGTCCATCACATATCTGCTCTTCGTAGGTGAGGGGGAACCTGGAATTGCAAGTGATGGACACTCTCTGGTTAAAATAATGTTCCCCCTCAGAAACATTTAATTATTAGGACTTCTTAGCGAACATGGTCATTTCGCCTCCAGAGCCTTTTGTTGCTGTTGGTTCTTGACCGACAAAGTTAACAGACATTGAAATCACGTCATCTGTTGCGATTTGTGGGAACTCAAACTGACAAGCATCAAGTTGGAAGGCAACGTATGGAGCGGTAGTTCCACCGATAATTAAGTTTGCGTTAGAAGTTTGTGCTGAAGATGTTCTTGAATCTTCAGAGATGTTACGTAAGAACCCTGCGGATTCTAGATCACCAGTTCTAAGATACATGGTAGCTGAACCTGTTACAGCTCTTGAACCTGTAAACTGACCAATCGGCTCATTAAGAGCTGAAATCTCTTCAGGTGTTAGATAAGTGATATTATTGTTATAATCAAAGCTTAGTGCAGTGACTGGGAAGGTAAACTTCTCATCAGAACCACCTGCAGAAGCCTTATGATGGAACTCAATGGCACTAAGACGGTTTTTGATAAATGAGTTTGTTCCGACAGTACCAGCTACATTCATTTGTGCGAATGAGTGATATGCACCACCAGTTATCGCTGTCGCATTTTCTGTTGTTGAGTTTGCAGTTACAGTTGTACCATTATTAAGAATACCACCAAACACTGAAATAGCATTGTTACGTGGAGTTCCTGTTAATTCTTTTAGAGTTGTTCCGAAACCAGCCCATGTGGTTGTAGCAATTTCTTCAATACCTGCATCAACTGTGGCTTGATTTACAGTGGCATTTGAAACCTGATAAATAACATTATCAAGCTTAAAGTATATATGATTTTCTGATGCTGTTGAGAAGTTTGAGCGAGTTGAATGAGAACCTGTGCCTTTAGCAACATTTGAGGTTCTTAGCTTTCCACCGCTTTCCCAAACTGACTGATCTCTAGCTGCAGTGCCAGCGCCGGTAGCAGGTTTAGTATTTGAAACTAGTGACTGCCACATAAACCAGTCAGCCACAGGCTTAACATTACCTGATTGATTAGTTGCAGCAGTTGTGGTGTTTTCAGCTGCGCCTGTTTCTACACCTGTAGGACGTAGGTAGACTTGGAAGTTCCAATCTACGGGATTGATAGCAGTATTAAAACGTTGCTGCGAACGGTCTGGATCTGTTCCAGATTCAAGTGAAGTGATATCCTGTGTAGCAGCTGAGGATGTTACTGCAAATCCTGCTAATACTTCAAGTTTCCAAGTATTATTAGGCTTTATATCTGTCATAGCTGCACCGTTGATTAAATCAATGGTTGAAAAGAACACTTCTGAATTTCTCTGTAGGTTAAGAGAGGCCATGTTTTTTCTCCTTAATTATTCAGTCTATAGACTGTTGTTAATTCAATTTCTGCCAGACCGTATGGATGAGCTAAACCTTCATCTGTTGAAATATTGTCTATAATTATATCCTGTATTCCAATATCTGATTTATCTTCCAATGAGTAGATTACATGTTCAATGTCTTGAACTAGGTCATCGGCTAGACTTTGAGAATTATCTTCTCCGTATACATATGCTCTTATAGTAACGTCTAACTGCGCTACCGTCAAATCTTTAGAATTAAAGTTTCTGATTTCGGTACCTGCGGATACGTAAACCGCTGGAAAGTCGTTTACCTCATCTAAGAACTTTAGTTTCCTAAAAACATTATCGAACAAGTTGTTATTGTATCCGTAGACACTATCATAGGTAGAGGTGCCACCGTTGATGTTCTTAAGCTGTCCGACAACAAATTCAACAATTTCCTTTCGCCTAGAAGCCATATTATCCCTTTACAATATTAAAAGCTCTTGCATATAGTGATTGCACTACTTCTCTTGTAGCTCTACCAACTTGCTCACTCGGTTTGTATCCAAATTTATTCAAAGAATCATAAATTGGATTATAGTAATACATTATAACACCTTTTCTGTAGTTTGCAATAATATTTACACTATTTCTAAAAGTGCCTGAACGCTCAGTTAGATCAGGTGTTTGAGGTTCTCCAAACTTTCTCATTGTTTGCCCCAGACGTTTTTGAACAAGTTGTGAGAGTTGTACACCAGATATAAAACGTTGTGGCCTACTTTCGGTAGCAGTTTTTCCTACTAACGCTCCCTTACCCTCTTTTAATCCTAAATTTTTAGGCGGTTTTAAGGTAGTCTTCATTGTAAGAGGTGTAAAGCCTCCCTCTTTAAACTCTTGTGCTAATGACTCTGTAAATGCTAAAAGATCTTTTACTTTTTCTTTAGAAGCTCTATTCTTAGGATCATTAGCGTATTGCTGAATGCGTTTTTGTATGTATATCCTTGCACCAGTTGAGAATGCTCCTTTATGTGCCTTTATAACCTGTCGGGTGATATCTTTGTATTGCCAAGTTGCTGTAAGTTTTTTTGTAGGAACAGCTTCAATTCTATACGAAACAATCAGCTTTTTTTCTCGACCAGCAGCTTTTGCTGATTTACTTGACTCAGTTCTAGGTCTGATACGTAGAGAGATGTATTGAGTGAAACTGTCTGCGTCTCTAAGATTCACAGCCGCAAGGGGGCTTTCAACAAAACGTAATTCTAAAGATCTTGAGCCTGTTTTTTCTGTATCATATGCATTAACAACTAATAAGTTTTCAAACTTAGCTTCAATTGCTTTAAGTAGTTGATTGCCTTTACCTTTAATTAGGTTATTAGTGAATATAAAATCATAAGCGTCTTTACCTGTGATATTTGTTTTACCAATTTTTTTTAACTGTTGCTCAGTGAGATTGAACTCATCAGATCCTCTTCTACCTACATCAACAGCGGTAAATGATATGCCAGTGTTCCCTGTGCCAATACCTGAAACTTTAGTTTCAAAAGCAGCTGCGGCTGAGTCTTTTAATATTTTACTTTGTGAAAGTTTAATGCCAGTAAGTTTAGCAAATTGAGCAATATCAACTTCAGCATCAGGAGAGACGTCACCTGTCAAACCTGTGTAGCGTCTAAATTTATCTGCGTTGGGAGTTTTCTTACCAAAACCTGGTATTTCTTCTGAGATGTAATCAGAAAAGTATCTGATAATCTGATTTCGCACAGAGGTTGAGACATCTCTTTTTGCCTTAACAGCGGGCTTTATCTGACTTAAAGTGGGGTCGCTATTTGTTACCGATACTGATCCACCTTTACCTTGTCTTTTATTAAAAGCAGCTAAAGTCTCTCTTTTACCTGTATTAGGATCAATTCGACGTTTTGGACCTCTAACCACTATATCACCATTCTATATAAATCTAGAATACGTCTAATGTGTGGCGGAAAGTTGCCTGCAAGCGGGAACTTGTCTCCACGCTCGCCTTCAAATGAAAAACCTTTCTTTTCTTGATCTTGTTTGTAGATTAGCTTTATCACATCAAGAGTTGCCATTTGTATATCTTGAGGAACCTCTCCAGACTCATATCCTGCACGATACTCAACTTTTACTCCAGACGGATAAGGTTGAAATGCTGGAGGCCCAGATAGTGTCATAGCTGGATAAGAGTTTCTAAGAGTTGGGTAAGTGCCTCGTACACCAACTCCACCTACGTCACGAGTCACTTCTCCCATGTCACGGGTAAAGGTGTATTCACTGATTGCGTTGTGAACGTCTTTTGCTTCAGTTTCATTATTCTTACCATCAAAATGAACAAGCATCACAGTTTCTTGATCTGGTCTAAATCTTTTTGTTGGAGTGCTGAAATCAGCAGAGTATCTTGCTTTTTCTGACACTCTTAGTTCGTCAATATAGCCTACGAAATCGGTTCCGATTCTTACATTTGTAGTGAAAGAGTTATTACTTACGGCAAAAGTTTCACCACTTGCTCCAGTTATATTATTACCGTTGTAGAATAAAAACATTTTTTGTGTTTGAGCATTGAAGGATGCAGCTACATGAGCAAACTCTCGTTGTCCAAACTGTTGTGTCTGTATGTTAGTATTAGCGCCTGTAACTGTTGTTGCACTTCCGCTTATTGTGCTATCAATTTTCAAACCACTTGTTCCGTTTGTAGAAAATTTTAAAGAATTTGTCGCATCCGTGTTAATTGAAAATAGCTCCTGAACAGGTAAACTCGAACCATTGACACGAATAAACATCTCGATGGTAAAATCACCCTCTTCAAATTTTAATCCGTCAGTCACAGTGCCACTTTCTACAAAATCTGCACTTGCAACCTCCAAACTAGTTTTTCCAAAGTTTTTTACTTTTGCATTTAAGTGAGCGTCATTTTTAAAAGTTAGTGTCACTTCATCTGTGACAGAATTGTTAGGTCTTCCTATAGTAGACGGATCATCTAAAATTTGGTCTTCCTCTCCGTTAAACTCAGTTACCTGATATACATTAGACAACGGTAAACGAGAAATCATGACAGATGATTTACCTCCATCAAATACCTCAACATAATCATTGGCTAAAACTTCCTGTCCAATATAATGCTCAACCATACCAGTTGCATAGTTGATCACGTTAGCAATCCTAGCATCTTGCGTATTACTTGAAATTGAGAGATAATCTTTTACTTGTGCTAAATCAACAAAAGGATATTTGCCCAAGTTTTCTTCAAATCTGTCTACCATAGAAACCACCTTTTAAATAAATTAGGACTCGTCTTCGTCCTCTTCGTCTTCATCAGAGTCGTCCTCGTCGTCCCACTCCTCTTCTTCTTCATCCTCCCACTCAAGTTCTTCTTCAAGATCCTCTTCATCAGCATCTTCAAACTCAGGGGCTGTCCAATTGGCTACTTCTTCTTTTGCTAAATCTTCACTATAACCGTGTCTCATCAACCAGTGCATAGCTTCTTCTTCAGTTTTAATGTCCTCGGGGATAATAGTCATCAAAGTCTCCTTATAATATAAAGGGAGGCGGTGACCGCCTCCCCCGAATAGTCTAACAATATGTTAGCTAGAATTAACCAGCTTCAACTGTTACAGCGTATGAATACTTAGTTGCATCCAGAGCGTTGCTTGAGTTAGTGGTCAGTGCTTTAAAGTCAATACGTGTTGACATATACATTGCAGTGACCTGCTGGCGTGGTTCGTATTCACTCTCGATCTCGATACCACGACGTTCTGCGATCATAAAGCCAGGCTTATAGATCAATGCACCGATATCGTTACCTGTTGAACCAACGTTGTCGAGGAACTCGGTGATTGCAATTGGAATACCGTATACGGCACCAACTGAACCTGTCAGATATGTTGCATTTGGACCAAACTTATCAACAGTCTGGAAGTCTGAAGTTGTTACAAGATTATTGTAACCTTCAATTGAGGTCAAGTAGACCAGATCAGCACCTAACTGCAGTCCGTACTTGCCAAGCTTTGTACGTGCAGATGCGATGTCTGATGGGTCTGCTTTATCGTTAGCAGAACCAGTGTCTACAGTTAGGCCAGCGCCTACGTCGTCTGTTAGGTTTGTGATACCTTCAATAACAGCTGCGTAACCTGTACCAGCAGTAATCGCGTTTGTTGGTGATGCTGTAAAGCCAGTCAATGCACCAGTTCCACGAAGGATTGACTTATCAATCGCACGGGCAAGACGGCGAGTCGCTGCTGCACGAAGGAAGTCGAGCAGAGGAAGAACTGTGTCTTCTTCTTCGTCTTTGGCCAAGTGAGTTGTAGCCATAAACTTATGTGGTGTGAAGTCTACAGATGCGATTGTGTTCTGATTTGAAGTTGGAACACGAGTGGCATCAGCAATACCTGTGGCAAAAGTGCCAGAAGCAAACTGTGCTACATCACCGTCTGTATCTTCATCTGCAACTGGTACGCGGAAAGTCTTCGCGTCAACTGCGATGCGGTTAAACAGAGGTGCTACAACAAGCTGCTGTTCCATCTCTGTATAGATGTTGCTTGAGAAATTGCTGAGGAACTGATCAACAGTTGTCACAGCTTTCATGCGCTCACCCATCTTTGTATCAAAGACGTCACGCTTATTCAGGAGTTTAGCTACCAACACAGCGTTTGCCATGTCTTTTTCTGAGAACTGAGCTGCTGCTGTAGAACGGCTCTGCTCCTGGTAGGCCATCTTTGAACGCTGGAGTGCAGCGATCTCATCCTGATATTTTTTCATCTGAGCTTGCATTTCTGCAACTTTTTCAGATTCTTGTGGGGTGTATGCAATTGGTGCATCACCTTTAACCAGCGTTTGCTGGTCTGCTGCCTCAGCCTCTTGCATAATTGCTTCACCAGTTTTTTCTACCAGTTCGGCTACTTGAGGTTCAGACACTTGAGCTACCGGAGCAGCTTCTTTTTTGATCTCTTCAGCGGCTTTCTTTTCAGATGCGCCTGTGTCGAGAACGATTGGTGTATCTACGACTTGCTCAGCCATTTCTTTCTCCTTTGTAGATTCAATGTGAAGCTCTTGAGACTGATCAACAGATCCTTCGTCTTCACTAGCTTTATTTTCAATTTTTTCGACTTGTGAAATGTCGTCTGCTTTCACATTAAGAACATTATCACAGTCTTGACCTTTTGCGTCAACCTCTAAAAATTTATAGATTGGGCTTTGGCCTGTTGCGATTTTAGTTACCCTAAACATTTTTTCGTTGTAATTAACCAAATCACCATGTTGAAGTTTGTCAGTGTCAGCTGAGAGTAAGTTGACCATTGGGATTGATTCATTTGGATCGCGTGCTTCAAGCACTTCTTCCTCATCATCATCTTTCTCTTCAACTTCATCAGTAACTTCTTCGGTTTCGGCTTTTGCAACGACTTCTTCAGTTGCTTCAGCGGCTTCTTCTGTTTTTTCTTCAATGTCAGTATCAGTTTTTACTTCTACTTCCATCTCCTCAGTTTTAGCCTCTTCCACAACATCGTTTTTGTCATTCGACATTGCTTCCTCCTCAGATGGAGATAATGGACGCTCGCTGACGCTATCGTCACTCTCCATGTTATGAATTGGAACACCCGTCATTGTAATAGAATGCGAGTGACCCTCAGCTTCCATCACGACTCCACCCACAACTTTGTGTGCATGGTTGGACATATGAGATGCGTATGTAGTAACACCGTTACCAGATTCATCTAGTTCAACGGTATGATAATGTCCAGATTGTACATCGGTGATTCCAGCTTTTATACTACGCATCATTTTAATTTCGTTTTCATCTGCGTCTTCAAATGACTTTACAAATTCTTTATAATCATTTTCAGAGTCAAAAGACTTTCTGATTGAGAAAAGAGAGTCTTGATTGCAAGGCACACTCACAACTGAGATCTCTAAAAGCTCAACATCAGTAATCATCATAGAATCGTCTTCACGATTATACTTTCCGTCTTTTACTCTGAATCCTACAGAAAAACTCTTTAAAGCTCCATCCTTGATCAAGGTTTGTACACCATGATTCTTTTCGGCAGCTTCACTAACAGCAGCTTCTACAAAAATCCCTTTTTTATCAACAGTAATCTTTTCAACCCGACCAATCGGATTCTCATGCTTGTGCTGATAAAGAAGAACAGGATTACGTCTATAATTCTCAACCCCTTTTGCCCATGCTTGTGCTGTCACAACATCACCGGCTCTATCCTTTACGATAGTGTTTGCATAACCAGCAATTTTAAGGGATTTAGAACCTTTTTTATTAGACTTAGTTTCGAAGGCACTATTTAGAAAAAAAGTGTCATTGGTCTTCATTTGGTTCTTCCTCGTTTCCTTCTGGGTTCTCCCCAGGAAGTGGTCTTCCACCTTGGGTAGGATCTGTTGCACTACCCGTAATGTTCTGTGGTATTCTTATGGTATCATTATTTTCGAGTTTTGGAAATCTTAATCCCTCACGAGCTTCATTTGGGGTGATAATTCCTGTATTAACCAGAGTTGAGTAATAGATCGCTTGAGTTCTATTATCTGGTTGCAGCGCAGGGACTTTTAAACGATCAGGCCTAATAGTTACACCATTATTAAAAAAGTGTGCAAACGCAGAACAGAATTGTGTTAACATAGGCACTACTGTGTGTAAGTAGAAAAGTTTTTGATTTGCATCAATATTAGCATTATTACCTGACTTTAAAAGCACGTAGGGAACACCAAGTGCTTTAGCCATGTCCTGTTGTATACGTTCAATTGAGTTTTCAAAATCGAGTTGCTCAAACGATTTAGTTGAAAATTCGTCAATTTTTAAACCACCATCCAAAATGGCAGGATTTCTTGCACCATCAAAAATAGTAGTATAAGTAGAGCGCCAGGCCTCAAGAAGGCGTTGTTTAACTCTCTGTGATAAGATTGAGTCAGTTGTTAATACGAAGCCTGGAACAGCATTATTCTTAAAGAATTGACGTTGAAACTTCAACATATAATGGTATAGTTCCATAAGTTTAAGTAATGGTTTTAGTTTTGAAGTTCCTCTAAAGATAGAAGTATCATTTTCAGCCATTACATGAATAATCTCCTGTGGCTCAAACTGAATTGCTTGTGATTTTTTAGTTTGTGCGCCTCTATTAAAACCAAAAATATCAGAAGATTGTTGATTAGATACTAAATAATTATAGTGAGATACAAAAGTACGTTCATCAGGAACTACCTCAACATCATTTGCTGGTAACACGTATAGATCTTGTCCGTCATAATAGAAAAATGCGTTGCCGTCTAGGATGAAATCTAGAAAAGCACGTCTCATCAAACGAACTCTGTCCTCAAATGGATTAGGTTTGATATTTAGAATACGATTTACTTTTTTAGATGGGGAGTTACCTTCTACGATTAATGGTATTTCAATACAAGCATTAATAATCATCTCAACAGAGCGATGAATTACTTCAATCTCTCTATATGCTTGCTCAAAATCAACAATTGTTTCAGGTGATGCGTAAGGCTCTAGAGAAGCGATAGACGGTTGTGCTGGATTTAATTTAAGTCTATCAGCTGCCCACTTTCTAAAACCTTTTAATTCTTCGTATTCAGCCATGTTTTGCCTTTTGTAAATCTAGCCAATTTTTTATTTTTGAGACTAGATGGTTTGAATAAGTTTGTCCGTAAATAGAGTGAAGTTGTTTGTGATGGGTTGAGCAAAGAGTAAACAAATTATCATGACTTAACTCTTCTTTACAATCTTCTGCGAACTTGACTCTTAAGTTCTTAATCATATCCACATCTGTTATGTCATTTATTTTGTTCTTTTCGCGCCACCTTTTGAAAAGCTCGCTTACGCTAAACAGGTGATGAAGCTCTAAAAATTCAGTGCTACCACAAACAAAACATTTATCACGTAGTTTATAATCTTTTTTAATAAAATCACGTATGTATTTAATCGGAAATCTTTTTAACTCACTCATAATACGATATTTTCATTCTGCTACCAAGTTAAATTTTTAAATTTTTCGACTACCTTCCATCTCCTCGAAAAATGGGAAGGATCTTTATTTAAACCAACATTTCCTTCAGGTAAACTTAAAACTTTTCCTGATGTTGTAGGTAAATGCTTAAGACCTAGTTTTCGTTTGAGGAGATAACTTACAATTATATCATCTCCTCTTTCAGGATAACCTGCTTTATTAATCTCATCCTCAATCAAATTTAATGCGCTTTGCTTCACTAAAATAACAGACCCAACTAAAAAGTCAACACTATTATCCTCACACCAATGATCTTTCAAATCTGAATACTTGTTAGCCTTATCAACTCCGCTTTTTCCGTAAACCCCGACAATGGGGACATTCAAATTTATCATTTTGTTAATTAAGGAAGGATGAGGTAATAAGTCATCGTCAACGATAAGTTTATATTCCTCATCATAATCAAAGCAACGAACCCATCTCTCCATACAAAAATAATTTTTAGTATTATTTATCACATCAATGGGTTGTCCTAAATAAGGAAACTGCTCTTCTGGATTATTATTTACAATACTAAGAGGGCAGACTTTTTTAAAAGATCTAATAAAGTGAACCATATTCTCTGGTCGCTTATAGTTTAAAACAATTACTCTAAGCATAGATTGATATATTACTCATTTTAGAGTGAGTGTATATTGCATATCTTACGGCATCACAAGGGTGTGAGGTCCAGTCATGAATAGGTTTTGGAGTCTCAGTATTAGGATTCCAACGATAAGAACTCATAGCAGAGAATGTATGAGATGCGCCTAATGTATCAAAGAATAGATTGTTGTTCTCAATAAGAACCTGTAAGTAACTGATACCATCATTAACAGATTTAACTGCGTTCTCACAATAAATATCATAGTCGTAAGCAAAATCTGCCTTAACTTGTTGAGCAGCGGAGTCAATATATATTGTGTCTATAGACCACTCATCCATTTTTTCTTGTATAACTGTAGCAAGTTCAGAGGTTGTCGACTCTCTAGAAACATACTCATCTATAATGTAATACGATTGACCATCAAAACCTATAACAACAAACACATTTTCATCTCTATAACCTACATCAAGACCTCCTACAATTTCAGAAAATCTCTCTCCCACATACTCTCCAACATGTTTTTCTTCATCAAGATCTTCAAATATTTGTGACTCAGTAGTGGTCCATTCACACTCATACTCTTGTGCAAACAATGCGCGAGACACAGCTTTTTTAGCTTCTTTGATATCGCTCTCTGAAAGTAAAGGATTAGACCTCCACGTAAATAATGCCGCACCCCACTCTGGATACTCTTGGTCTTGTCCTCTTAAGTAGTAGTTGTATAAATAGTTTCCTTTACCTCTAGGAGTAGATATCCAAAGACAACGAGAGTCTTTAAAAGTAGACAGAGCAGGTCTTAAATCTCTAGTAAAATATTCATCATTAGGAATGATAGCTGCCTCGTCTACAATAAGAAGATTAGCAGCTCGCCCAACGAGAGAATCGCGATTATTTGCAGAAAGGAGTCTAAAAACTGAACCATTTATTAACCTTACAACTTTATCTTTTTGATTAAAACGATCCACTTCTATTTCAAGCTGTTTTATGAGATCAGTAACGTAGTCCCATATGATTGATGAAAGTGAAAAGTTAGGGGCAACTACCATAACTTGCTGACCAGGTTCTAATAGTTTTGCAAAAGCTAGAATAGCAGCAGCATAAGATTTACCAGTACGGCGTGCTGCTATCTGAACAAAGAAACGATTGTTGTCTAGGCCCTCAATCATTGCTTTTTGAGACTCATTAAACGTAACTGGTGTGGGAAGTTTTGTAAGAAGCTTGTCTATATTAAGACGAAAAAATTTATCACTCATTTAGGAATCATATTAAATACTGTTGCTAAAAATGCAGCTATACCTGCGACAATTCCTCCAAGCCAGAGAAGAGTTTTAAGAGAGGTTTTACCTTGAGATGCCAACTCTGATACTTCATTTAGTTTTTGGTGAACCATGTTTAACTCTTCTTTAAGTTCTTGCATCGTATTAACTATTTGTGTGTATCTTTCTTCACACACAGCTTCATGAGCTGAAATGTTAGCTCTATTGTTTTGAGAACGCTCGTGTAAGGTCTCAATGTCACCTTGTATTTGGTCTAACTCACGAAAGTTCTCAGCCATGTCAACACCTATGTCTTAATAATAAACTGAACAACTTGTGATGGTAAAGTTGTATTCACAGTAAAAGCATCCACATCTAGTGCAGGAATTGTGTGTGTATGAGCAGCCTGGTTAACAGCTGTAACAGCAGCAGTTGTTGATGAGTCTTTAGCGGAAGACGCAAAGTTTGCAGTAGTGGGTGTTAAATCGCCATCGCCATCAGAACCAGTTGTGCCAGTGCCAGTCTGCACACCAGATTTTGAGGCTGAGGCCATGACCGCTGAGGCTGCAATACCAGTGGTAGCAGCACCCATTGTGCTCATATTAGTACCTTTTCCTAGAAGAGTACGGTCTCGAAGATCTGGGACATTAAAGTTACCTGACCCATCACCTGTACCAAATGATGTACCAATAACTGCGAATAGACGTGCAAAGCTTGTTCGACTAATAGCATCATCGTTACACACTCTCCACCCTGTAGGAGCGGTTGCATTACCAAAAGCTACTATTGTACCCGCTGGAACGATTTCAATACCGCCAGCGGCAGATCCATCGTGTAGAATTATGGCATCGGTATCTGTATCGACTGTGATTTCACCGACTGCTCCTGTGAACGAATTATTTTGAGACGTAGTTCCTCGTCTGAATTGTAATTGAGTTGGCATTTCTCATCTCCTATTTAATTAAGTTAAAGCACCTAAATCTTGTGTATCAACTGATCCTGTTGGTTGTGTTAACATATCAAAACTAGTCAAACCTGCTGTCACCTGTCCAAAAGCATCTGTAGCAGCATTAGCTGTATCAAGTAATCCATAGTCACCAGTTGGAAAGGCTGTGACTGATGATCCAACAGACTGTCCAGATCCGTCAGCGAAAATTAACTGACCTGCGGTCAACCTTATATTACCATTTACAACTAGTGCGTCTGTTGCAGCAGGATTTGTATTAGCAATAGCCATATAAGATCCGACAAACAGATTACCTGCCACTCCAACATTAGCTGTAACATCTACGTTACCAGTGGCTTTAACTCCAGTTTGTTGAGTCTTTAAATGTTCATTTCCACTAAAGTATACTATAGATTCACTAGCAGAGCCATCAGCTCTAAAATATACCTCTGTACCCCCTGATCCATCATCTGACTGAAGTATGATATCCTTATCATCAGCAGAGTTAGTAATTGTTAAATCGCCTACTAAATTATCAACTGTAGCTGCACTTCCGCTATGAGCGATTACTAAGTCATCGCCAGCACCAGCGATAAATTTACCTCCATCACCAACATGAACATTGCCTAGAGTAGAGCCATCACCTACTGTCACGGTGGCATTAGCTGCAACTTCAAGTTTGTCACGAGCATCTAAGCCTAGACCGCCCATATATGCAGATAGTTTTGTGCTCATTTTTTACCTTTCAAAGTCATATACTAGAGTATATCAAAATTTTTCGTGTAGACCAAACTTTTATGTTAAAGCACCTAAGTCCTGTGTATTGAGAGAACCAGAAGGTTCTGTTTTCATGTCAAAGGTGGTTAGAGACCCAATAGCAACACCAAACGAATCTGTAGAAGTATTAGCTGTATCAAGCAGCCCATAGTCACCCGTTGGAGCATCACTGGACACCGCAATACCTTGAATACCAGCTGCGAGTGCTGCAAGATTAGAATTTAGGTTTTGGTCAAGTCCATCAAGGTGACCAAGCTCTGTAGCAGTAATAGCTGATACAGCCACTTTACCAGATCCACTAGAAATCAGTGCTCGATCAGCAGTAAGGTCAGTGTCATTGATTGTGGAAATAGCACCGTCAACATTAGATGAGATTAGGTTATCTAAAGTAGCACCGTTTTGCGTAATTGAGCTTGCCGTAAAATTGCCTACATCAAGATTCGCTGAGGTGACTGGGGATAGTGCTGTGTTAGACTTAGGATCTTTTGTGTCGCTAATTTTAAAAGTTTGAGCCGATTCGTCGTAGAAGAATGCAGCGTTACCTTGATTACCTCGATTAAATAGAATACCAATATCATTAGAGGGAGAACCTGTAGTTCCGTTTGCTAACATGATCATGGTATCGTCAACATCCATGTTAGTGGTATTGATAGTAGTAGTTGTGCCGTTAACAGTTAAATTACCAGTGACTATAAGATCATCGCTCATAGTAACCTCACCAGTAAAGGATGAATCGCCATCTACTGAAAGCTCTGTTCCATTTAACAGTTGAAGCTTATCACTCTTTTGACGGGCAACAATTGTGTTTGTTCCAGCTTTTCTTAGAGCTATCTCTATAGCACCATCTTCAGAGCCGGCAGCGGGATCTAAGATTTTACCGCTAATCTGTGCATAGGTTTCATTGCCTCCACCATCATCTTTACCTTTAAATTGAACTCTACCAATGTAGTCTGCGGCAGCTGGACTTGCTGATTGTCTATCTAAGATTAAGATGGGAGTAGCCGTACTACCGTCATTTGTAGTCTGTAATGTAACGTTGCCTGTGAACGATGTAGCACCACTGATAATTGATGCGACATTATCTTGAACAACATCAAGATTTGCGTTAAGCTGAGTATTTCTGGCAGCCACATTATCTTGAACCACGTCAATGTTAGCATTTAAACGGGTGAATGTGATGAAGTCATTAGAGTGTAATAGAGTGTTATTAGCTGTAATCCTAGCTTGTAGAGCTGTATCTTCTGTCTGAAAAGCTGTAGAGTTTGCTGTAATTCTAGCCTGTAGCGCAGTGTCTTCGTTAGTCAACGCTGTGACATTTGTAGCCAAACGCGACTGTAACGCAGTGTCTTCATTTTGAAATGCGGTGGAATTAGCAGTGATTCTAGCTTGTAGGGCTGTATCTTCGTTAGTAAAGATTGTAACGTTTGCAACTCGCCTAGCCTCCACAGCACTGACGTTTGCTGAGACAGTGTTTATGTTAGAGGTTGCAATAGTATCAACCGCAGCACGAAGATTGGCTACGGTGATCTTTTTAGTTTGGGTTTCTGAAACATCGTCAATTACAAATACGTCAGCTACATCAACATCTGCAGATGCAAGGCTGGTGAGTGACGTAATTTTTACATTTGCCATATTAACTCAATTCTATAACTTCATCGTCTTGTGTGAGTAACAAGAATCCATTTTGCGCAGTTAGGAACTCGTCCTGTTTAACAATGAAATTTCCACTTTGGGTAATTATAGCATCGCCTGCTTGGGTGAGCAATACCTCATCTCCGTCAGTAAGTATTGCTCCGACTGTAGCGACTACTCTCTTTACTGTAGAAAGTGCAAGACGAAGTGAGAGATGTATCATTATTCTCTCTCAGAAATGTACAGCTTACCTGCGGCAGTTGATCCGATGATTGCGACAAAACGGTCATTATCTAGAGGATCAGTCTCAGCTCCGAGTGAGATGTCATATGGAACTGAACTCGGTAAAAAATGCGAAGTTGTCTGATTAGCTGAAACTGAGCTAGAGCCAGTTTCAATAAAAGCATCTTGGTCTGCATATAGAGTTACAACTCTGACTGACGCTGAAATTTGTGGAGAAGTGTTAGAGGATCCAGTGGTGAATGGAACTTGGTGTCCTCCGTTCGGGCGTAATCCTAACACAGGAATCGGATCATTAGCATCATCTCTTGGTTGTTTTGACATCTTCTCTCCTCGCGGGGCGGGTCACCCATCGTTCTCCATACAAGCGCGAAGCGCTTGCGAAAATTTTTTTTCTCTCTCACGTAGAGCTGCTTTACCGTCCTGCCACCAGCGTATACGATCTTTAATTGACTGTTCCTCACATGGTCCACACTCTCGAACCACTATTCCACGTTTATCGATTACACAGTTTTTACAGGTCATACCTAATTTTACACACAATTTACAGTTTGGCAATCAACCTTTTCATAATTTCAGCTAATGATTGATTACCTGTTTTAGTTAGATGACAACCTGTGTAATCAAGACTGTGAAGATTATATCTAATACGGTAATACTCATTCTCATCTGCTAATGGGATGTGGTGGATCTTGTCTGAAATGCCTTCATACTGTGGAAAAGATGACCAAACGATTGAGCGATCAAGCCTTGTAAGTTTATATGCCGCTGAAATATTTGCTTTAACGTGTCGCCCATCCTTTTGCTGACGGTGGTACTCTGTTTGATTGAGATCAAATAGCTTTCCACCTGGACGATCTAGAGGCGATAGAGATGCTATAATACAGTCCCAATGGGCATCAGGAACCTGATCTAGGGTCTCCACATTAGACGCACCAGGAACGGCTAAACATTCAACATTGTAGTCCTCTTCAAGACAGTCAATCCAAGTGAAGAGTGTACGCTTGCCATTGATGACGGTGCGCTGAGTGGAGTACGAGTCACCAACTATGACAATCTTCAACTCATGAGGTCTTTCATGAGTTTATCGTAGTTGTTGATTTGCACTGCAACTTGCGGGCCTTGTGCCGCCTTCGGCTTCAAGCTAGTCTCAACTTCCTGAAGATGTTTCATCCAGTCAAGTAGATCTTTCTTTGAGTAGATGCCTGTCTCAACCGCTTCTTGAATTTTTTGGTCTATCACTTGGTTGATAAGGTTGATTCGCTTAATACGGTTTAAATATCCTTGAGTAGCAAACACCGAATCAATGTAGTTTTTGACTTCTTTCTTTTCAATCACTGCGGTCACGCGGTCCTCTGTAATGCCATACTCGGAAGCAATCTCATCTACTCCTTTTCCGCTAAGATAGTCGTTGGCTAAGGCTAAGACCACTGGATCTAAAGCAGGAGCTTCAAGAGTTTTGTTGAGTGCATCTACAGTTGTTGTTATTGCTTTTGTCATACATTCACCTCATATGATATTTGTGTTTCTAAATCTGCGATTCCATAAGGAGTAAACAAACCTTCATCAGTTCGTAATGAAATTACGCGGCTTTCCTCAACCTCAAACTGAGGATGATTATCAGCAAACGTTTCAATCGCATCATCGATCTCATCGCCTAAATCTTCGGTCACTCCTATAATATCTGAACCGTCTCCATCAAAAGTGTATGCGCGTATCTGGATAGTAAACGTGGCGATTTTTCGCCCAGCCCCACGATGCTCTCTAGTTTCAAGTTGTGGGATCATTGTAAGCGCAGGAAAGTCGTTCACCTCGTCTAAGACGTGATAATTACGAGAGACGTTAGCTTCTAAAATAGATGTATTATCAGCTAAGTGAGTAACTAAGGCTTCTATTATTTGTGTTCTTCTTGTTGCCATATTAGTTTAATCGCCTTTTCTGTAGAGAATGAATTAGAAAAAATACGGTGATTAGGATTATTTTTATTCAACCACCTAAGAATATAAAACTTAGCGTCCTCCTCTGAGATAGAAATAAAGTTTTCGTCAAACCAGCTCATAACACAAGATACGGTGGGTATCTTAGCTTTTAGGTAGCTGTTGTTTTCAGTCTCTTCAGGCCTAAAACCAGGATGCAAAGGGCTAGCTATCGGAAGACATTGCATACCTTCTTTATCGATTGGTATGCCCATTTCATCGTACCCAACAGGAGGTAATCCGTTCCAATAGTAGTTGCCCTCTTCATCTTCGTCAGAGGCAAGATTATAAACTAACGGACCGTACTTGTATTTTTCCATTTTTTCCTCATAAAAAATTTTTCAGATCGGTCATAAGATCGATTTAGACTACAAGTCTATATTAGTATTCCCTTCAAGGGATGTCAAGACTTAACCTGAAATTTGAAAAATTCCCTGGTCGAGGCCGTGTAGAGGTGCGCTGCGCAACGCAAGCAAAGCAAGTCTTGCTAACCGCCCTATGCACCTGCGACACTCTGCCGCACCTAAATAATGCGTTTTTTTATAGAAAAGGGGTTTACATATGCATATGACCTA